>Ga0114982_1000214_pt1 | contig 30896 bp, 27 predicted proteins | sample Shrwel_input2_FT_FD_87183 | JGI IMG/M metagenome (GOLD analysis project Ga0114982, IMG submission 87183) | Subsurface microbial communities from deep shales in Ohio, USA - Utica-3 well 1 S input2 FT | ecosystem: Environmental > Aquatic > Deep subsurface > Shale gas/oil reservoir > Produced... | reverse complement strand
GCCCAAAGTGGCGCAGTTACTGAGCCGTTATCTGCTGACGCAACAACAAATGCTGAGCTATCAGGCACCGGAGCAACTGACCAGGCTGAGCCAACTGTTATTACAACAACCAAGGGCGCGGCTTGACAACGCACTGCAACTGGCTGCTTTGAGTTATCAACAAGGCCAGTTTGAACTGGTGGACCTGTTATTAGCCCAGGCTGACGACAGCCCGTTGCGCTGGTGGTTAACCGCGAAAATGGCGCTGCGGCATAATGATCTGACCGCGGCGGCAGCGGCTTATACCAAAGCGGCGCAAGCTTTTCCTGTCGAGCTGCCCAAACCAGCGCTGCAGCCCGACCGCTACGCCGAAGTCCCCAGACCGCAGATGCTGCAACAACTGCAACTCGATAGCCAATGCCGCTTACAAGCCGAAGCCGGCGTATTGCAACTGCAAAGGGGCGATTATCTGGCGGCCATGCAATTACTGTATCAAAGTGGCGGCCAGTACTGGCAAGACACCGCTTATATTGCCGAGCGGGTCTTGACCTTGTCCGAGCTGCAACAGTTTGTCGACCAACAAGTACCGGCCGGTCAGCCAAAAGCGCCGTCCCAGTGGCAGTATTTTGGTGACACTGCACCCAATACGCTGTTGCGGCAACTGTTGGCGCGCCGCCTGCTGCGTGCTGGTGAGTTCGCCCAAGCCGAGCGCTATTTTGTCGAACCGGAACTACAACAGCTAGCCCGCCGTTATAGTGACGCCATCGGCCAAAGTCAGCCCAACTGGCTGAGCGCTATCCGGCAGCAACTGGGCCTGCCGGATGTGACACGGGCAGCGGCATTATTCCAGGCCGCCAGCCTGACACGGCAGCATGGCCTGGAACTGCTTGGTTTTGAACTGGCGCCGGATTATCAGGTGTTTTACGGTCAGTTTGAGTTTTATCAACCGCCCGAAGCTGCACCGCAGCAGTGGCAAATTCCGCTCGCCGAACAACAGCGCAGCAGCGACAGCAGTGCAGTGCCGGACAAAAGATTTCATTATCGTTATCTGGCAGCAGAACTGGCGGCGCAAAGTGCCGATTGGCTACCACACAACAGTCAGGCCTTTGCTGCCAGTTTATGTCACGCCAGCACCTGGTTGATCAACCGCGATCCGGCGCTGGCGCAACAGTATTACCAGCGTTATCTGACACAAGGGCCTTATGTGGCTTGGGGCGCCGATATCGGTATTCGCTGCCCGGCACCGGATTTTAGCAGCGCAGCCAGCCGCGCCAGCCAAAACCTGCAACAACAACTGCAGCAGGGGCTCAGACAACACAGCTGGGCTTTGTTTACAGGGGGTTGCTTGAGTTTAGCCTTATTGGCGGCTTGGTGGTGGCGGCGACGTCGCTAAAGCCACCACCGTTTTTACCGCAGTGCGGTGAGTAGCAGGTGATATCTGAGCCTGCTACTCAACTGGGATACACGCAACGACAAGACTGTCGTTATTGAGCAGTATTAAAAACGATAACCCACCGACAGTGCCAGCACTGGATAAAGTTCAAACCCATCCAAATCGTCCTGTAACTCGGTTTGCTCAGCCGCTAACTGTTGCTGAAATAACTTTGCCGCGACTGAATTGCCCTGCACATCAAACTGCACTTGTGGCAAACCCGTCCGATAAGCAGTACCGCTGGCCGTGATGTTGGCGGTCGCTTTACCACTGAGCAGCGCGCCTAATTCCAGACTAAAGCTCAGGCCGCTTTGATAAGAATGGCCCCAGCCTAATCCCAGATAACCAGCACTGGATTTGCCCAGTTCCACCTCAGCCGCTAACCGCAGTGGATTACTGGCTGCGCCGGTATATCTGCTACCGCCAATCTCAAAACTCTTGTCCGAGGCAGAAACCGCACTGGCGACCAGTTGGTTGCTATTGGCAAAAAAACCGGCGGTCAATTTGAAGGTCCCGGCAAAAGGCCGAAAGTCGACTAACAAGCCCTGAGTGGAAAGCTCCAGGTCACCCTCATACTCAATGTCACTTTCATCAAAGCTGTCATTGTAATTAAAGCTGTTGGCTTGCAGCCGCAGATTCCAATAAGCATTCAGCGGATAATCCAGCTCAGCACCAAAACCTAAGGTACTTAACCGCGCTGACACCGCAAGGCCGGGTTGCGCGTCCATCCCGTGTTCCTGGGCCATGGCAGAGGATGCCATGGTCGTTAAAGCGCTGGCCAACAGCAGGGAAATTACTTGATACTTCATGTCCATATCCTTTTAATCCAATCTCATGTCCAGCAGAACTGCTGCCGCGCGCATTATCTGCTTAAACCGCAAATCTCCCAAGCAAAGAATCACTGACTGCGGGCGAGTGATGCACAAGTGCGCAAAACGATGAATTCGATTAACTAAGTTTCCGGATTTTTCATTGCCTGGCCTGGACCAAAGCCGGAGCCTGCTCATCAGATTTTAATCAGCCGGGGGGCAGCTTGCCCTGGCAATTCGTTTTATACTAACGGCCTGGATCGCAATCAGATGAGCCGCTGTTGATGTCATTGTTGCAATTGGGTTGTTTAGTGTTTGGGCTGGCGGTCATTGCCGCCAGTTATCCGGCCGAATTCTGGCCCAAACTGCGGCAAGAGCGGCTTTATCAACATCTGGTTTTTGCCAGCCTGGCGGCTTTGTCAGTGTTATGGAGCATCCAGGCCGGTATCAAAACTGGCTTAGAACTGCATTTTCTGCTATTGACCACTCTGGTGCTGTGCCATGGCTTGCGGATTGCGCTCTGGCTTGGCTTAGTGCCTTTACTGGCCTTGCTGCTGCAAGGCAAGCTAGCCTGGCAGGACAGTGGCATTATTTTCCTCAGTCAGATCCTGCTGCCGGTGCTTGCCAGTTATCTGCTGTTTGTGTGGAGTTATCACCGCCTGAGCCGGCAACTGTTTATCTATATTTTTGTCGCCGGCTTTATCGGTGCCGCGCTTGCCATCGTCCTGCAGATCGGTGCCACTGCCGGTTTATTCTGGCTGGATGGCCGTTATGACTGGGATAGCATTTACGACAATTATTTGCTATTTAGCTTGCTGATTTGGTTCCCTGAAGCCTTATTAAATGGTGCGGCTTTGACCTTACTGGCGGTGTATAAACCTGAGTGGCTGCGCACTTTTTACGAGCGGGACTATTTATCGCCCGAGCGCTGACTCAGGCCAGACCACAGCAATAAGATGACCTGGCCGCTGGCGACAAGCAGGCAAAACCGACACAATTAACACATAACATTTACAAAAAACGGCTTTGCTGCTATGTTCCTTTTCCTATGTTCGAAAAGGAACTTCTGATGCGTCGCCTACTTCCGCTGTTACTAACCGCCAGTCTATCCTGTCAGGCTGATATGCTGCAGGCTTTGCAAGCCTACCAACAACAAGATTTTGCTACTGCTGCCACCAAATTTAGCGAATTGCTGCCGCTAGGCAATGATGTTGCCAGTTTTAATCTGGCCGCGATGGCGCTCAATGGTGAAGGCCAGCCGAAAAATACCACCAAAGCGCTGACTTATCTGATGTTGGCGGCAGAGTTAAAGCATCCGCAAGCTGCAGCTGTACTGCAAAAACTGTCAGCTGAGGTGCCAGCGGCAGAGCTGCAGCAAGCACAGCAACAATTCCAGCAGTTACAACAGCAAGTCAAAATCAATGTCTTTACCGGTGAGGAAGAAGATGACAAGTTATTGCCACTGCCAATCAAACGGATGGAACCCCGCTATCCGGTGGAAGCGGCCAGAAAAGGCCTGTTTGGTTATGTCACACTGCGGTTATTGGTCGATGAAGAAGGCAAAGTGGCCGCTGTGGATACGTTGGATGCTTATCCAAAACATGTGTTCGAAAAAGCTTCGATCACCGCACTGAAACAGTGGCGTTATCAAGCCGATGGCCAAAAACATATCCGGAAAATTAATCTCAGTTATGCCCTGGATGGCGGCGTGGATCTGGCCAAAGTGGATAAAACTATCACTGACTATAAACTGTGGGATGCAGCAGTTGCCGGGATACCACAACATCAAATGGTGTTAGGCACTTTATTGGAAATGGTGGCCATCCAAAGTGGCAACAGGCCTGAATTCGATGCCAGCCAACCGCTGAGCGCACAACTGGATTTATCCTTGTTTAAACCGACGCCTGCGCCAAAAGCGGCGATCAAAGGTTTTTATGGTTATGCCAAGGTCAGCACGGATGAGAAAGGTCTCATCACCAAAGTGCATCATTTCCAACCGGACGTCGAGAATGCGCTGCCTGAACTGGTAGGCCAGCAACTGACCGGTAAAGTCCAAGCCGGCGATTATAGCCTGTCCCGGCATAAATTTAGCCGTCAGCCCAAAATTAGCGTGCGGCATTTACAGCAAGCGCCACTGACTTTATCAAGCAAATATTGGTGGTCAGAAGCTGCCAAAAATGGCGATCCTGATGCCCAACGTATCATGGCGGCCTACCATGACGATTGGGAACAATATTTGCTGAGTCAGCAACATGCTGAAGTCATGGCCTGGGCCGGCACCAGGCTGTTGCTGCAAGGCCAACGCGAACAAGGGTTGCAGTTGCTGGACCAGGCGATTGCGAAAAATTACCAGTTAGCGACTGAACTGAAAAAACAATTTTTATAAATAGTCTGGTTGCTTTGACCTGTATTCAACCAGCAAAAGCACAAGCAGGATACTGCTGTAAAGTGGCAGACGCCCATTGCCGTAACTGTTGTTGCACAGCGGCCGAAATGTTCAGTGCCGGGATGCTAGCAAGCTGATCGGCCGGATCGCCGCTCAGCACCTGATACAAGATAAAAGCGGTAAAAGCCGCGCCCGTTTTATTGGCGTGGTTGCCGTCGGCTTCGTGTAACAGCAAACCCGTTTGTTGCATCAGTTGATACCAGCCGAGCGGAATAGGCGCCACACAAGCAGCTTCCTGCCTGGCAATGCGCTGATGCAGCAGATAAACCCGCTCACCTTCTTCATTGTTCCCTGCTCTGGCATGTTCCGGAAATAATACCGGGGTGATCTGCAATTGCTTAGCAAGCGCAATCCAGTACAGGCTGGCATCGATGGAATAACTATACTGACCTGTGGTGGAATATTTTTGCCCCTGCAACACCAGATGCGTCCAGGGCTGGCTTTGTAACAAAGACCAGCTGCGGCCATCATTCACTCTTTCATCGAGAAAAGCCCAATCATCTGCCAGTTGCACCCTGCTGGTCGCTTGCGGCCGGCCTTGTTGCAACATCAGTTGCAACATCACGGCTAAATCATGGCTTTGGACATGGCTGTTACCAAATAACAATACTTCAAAGCGAGCGCCGGCTCTGTTATCCGGCAGCGCCAGGCCAGGCGTAATCACAGGTAAAGGTGGCTGCTGCAGCGGTGGTTGTGGCTTCGGCGGGTTGCTGCTGGCCGGATCTGCACCGCAGCCTGCGAGCAGACTCAGACACAGGATCATCAGTGACTTTGGGAAAGATGGCATCATAGCCTCCGTCAGAAATTGCGGGCGATATTCAGACTAAGTGCTGCCGGCTCGCAACACCAGCTGTTCGCCCTGAGTAATTCCTGATGAAAAGCTGAGCCAGCCGCTCAGCCACAGAACTGTTGCCGACAACCGCTTGATCAGCGACAATCCCGCAACAGGTCTAACCAGAGAGAATTGTATGCCGCACCAAACCCTGATCAAAGTTCGTGGTTATCATTTAGACATTTATCAACACGTCAACAATGCCCGTTATCTGGAGTTTCTGGAAGAAGCGCGCTGGAGCTATCTGGAAGACAGTGGTGACGTGGCGTTTTTTGAGCAACTAAATCTGGCCTGGGTGATTGTGAACATCAATATCAATTACCGGCAAGCCGCCACCAATGGCCAAATTCTGGCTATTTCCAGTCAGTTCAGCAAAATTGGCAGCAAAAGTGCCGTCATCCATCAACAGATCCATATTCAGGACAGTGCCGTGGTGGTGGCTGATGCCGATATTACTTTTGTCTGTCTGGATCGGAAAACCGGTAAGGCGTTACCGATTGAAGGCGCGTTAAAACAACGGCTGGAACAACATCTGACGGAATAATGCCGCTTAGCCAGCGCATGACTGTTGCGGTGCCGGCTGCCATAACAGCAGCTTGTCAGCAAAACTGACACTGGCATGGGCCGGACTGGTCGAGGGTAAAGTTCGGATCATCATGCCGGCCCCAGGCCAGTCGCCCGCAGCCAGCCAGCGCTGATACTGGCGGAAGCTTTGCGCGGCTTTGCCACCATTGAGCCAAATCTGCCGGATCTCAGGATACTGCCGGCACAAAGCGGCAATATCATTAAAAGTTATACTGTCGCTGACAATAGCACTGTCCAGACTGCCAGGCCGCTGGCACTGGCCTATCACATCCCACAGCGCCACCCCGGCATCCAGCAAAGCCTGACAGCGGGCGGCATAAGGCAAAGCAGCCTCGACGCCAAATAACGCCTGCATCAGTGGCCAGAACTGATTCCGTGGATGACCGTAGTAACATTGTTGGGTTAAAGAGGCCTGCCCCGGCATGCTGCCCAGGATCAGCACTTGCACCCCAGGCTGCACCAAAGGCGGCAAACCGGTTAATAGCGGCAGCAGGGTCACAACGCTCAGACCACCGGCGGCGGCTGCAGTGTTGTGTTTGCCAGCTGGGTTGTCGCCTGGCAAGCAAGTTCCGGCTGATATTGCAGCGCTTTTTGCCAGGCATGAGCGGCCTGATCGGCATCCCCTTCCTGCGTCGCACAATAACTCAACACCGCATACAGATAACCATTGTTGCTGTGATCACGTAACCAGTGCTGGGCTTGCTTGCGCAGCTGCAACACAGAGCGACCCAGTGGGATCTGTTGCAACACAGGCCAGGCCAGCGTCAGATCAGCCAGCGCCAGGCTGTCCAGTAACAATTTTTCTGCTTGCTCCGGCTGACCAGCCACAGCTTTGGCCCAGACTTTCCCTAAGGTCGCCGCAATAGACTTGCGCTCTTTAGCAGGTAATTGCTGCCAATAAGCGGCATTTTCGTCAAATTGACCTTGCGCCGCCAATCCCTGAATCGCCACCGGATACAACTGATAACGCAGCTGTTGCCATTGCGCCTTGTTGTACCATTGCTGTTTCAGCGCCAGCGGCACCTGCTCCAGCAGCGTTTGCCATTGGCCAGCGGCAGTCAGGGCTTGTAACCACAACCGACCCAGCTTGCTGTCTTTGGGCTGGGCGACAATTTTGTCACTGAGGAAACTAACGGCACGGGCCGGTTGCTGCTGTTGCAGATACAGATCCGCCACCACCAGCCGGTTATCCGCATCATCGGCTTCTAATGCGGCAGCCAATTGATTGGCTTTGGCCAGATCACCGTGTTTTTGCGCACTGTAACAGGCCATAATTTGTTTCATTTTTTGCCATTCCGGCTCAGCCTTGGCAATGGAAAAATATTGATCCGCGCTTTGCCAGTCTTGCCGGACAAAAGCCAGCATCCCTTGCTGCAACGCCTGCCGGGCGCGGCGTTCTTTGCGCGATCGTAAGAAGCTGAAACTCAGTCTGGGCAAATCAAATAATCTTTTGCACAGCACCCAACTTAACCAACAGGCCAACCCTGTTAACAGCAGCACCAGCATCAAACCGACAAAAGTGGCTTCGATGGTGACACCGGCCACCACCAGCATGACGTAACCCGGATGATTGGCCAGCACAGGCCCCAATAACATCGCCAGCCCAAGGATTGTGATCAACAATGCCAGCCGGATCATAACGCCGACTCCGCGTTGGTCTGTCCCTGCCGGTAGGCATCAAATAACTGTGGGCTTTTCAGCGGCGCCAGCAATGGCAAACTGACCTGCAATGCCGACAACAGCACCAATTCATCCGCCATTTGCTGCACTGTCGGTTCAGTGGCAGCAAAATAACGTTGTAAGCTGTCAGCACTTTGTTGGATCGCAGCCGCATACACCGCCTGGTTATGCTGCATTGCCGCCAGCTCCGCCAGCAACAGCTGCTGGGTTAAGGTGTTGCGGACACTGATTTGTTGCTCCGCCGTCAAACTAACCCCATCTTCCGGCAGACTGGCGCGAACCTGGATCAGCCCGCGCCAGAAATTACGCCAGTACAACGCCAGATTAGCCTGCCAGTCGGCAGCATCTTCGGTAATCTCTTCTTCGGTCTGGTGATCCATGGCGCGCTCAGATTGGCGCAGTGGCAAGGTCAGACTTTGCTGCCGTAAATTCGATAAGGTCAGATGCAGTTGATGCATATCGGGGGTATTTAATTCGGCCAGCATCCGTTTATCCTGACCTATGGCTTCGCGCACTGCGACCAGACTGGCATCCTGCATTTGTTTCAGCCGTTGCTCAGCCAACTCCAGCACTTGCACCACGGCCGCTACATTCTGTTCCAGAAACAGCTTTTGTTCAGCCAGCCGCAGGAAATAATCCACTTCCAGCAATTGCCAACCTTTGACGTTACCGCTCTGTTGATCTAACTGTAATTGCAGCTTGGCCAACTCTTGTTGGTTCTTGTCGCTTTGTTCCTGCGCCTTGGCTTGTAAATCCGCCACCACATTCACCAGTTGTTGCTGCATATCCTGCTGCAATTGCTGTTGCTGGCGTTCAAATACACTCTGCTGCTGTTGTTGCTGTTGCGACAACGCACCTTGTTGCTGTTGTAACGCCACTAACTGCGGTTGCCAGCTATAAAAGAACCAGCCAACCAGGCCGGCTGAGCCCAGCGAGATTGCCAGTGCCATAGTGCCAAGCACAGCACCAAACGGGCTGCGGCGTGACATTGCCGGCACCACAGGGGCCGGACTGTTCGTTGGCGCTGCTTCGTTATTCAGCACTGGACTGAGCTCGCTCATGGAATTTCCTTCTTAACTGACCAATTGTCTGCAACAACGCCTGATCATTCGCGTTGGCAGCCAGAGTTATATTCGACGCCGGGATCCCCAGCGCAACGGCAGTTTCTGCCATCCGCGGGCTGACCATAATCCACTGCCGCTGCTGTAACCAGGGCTGGGCTGATGCCGGCAAAGATTGCACCAGCAGGGATAAAATTTCGTTACTGGTGACTACGATACATTGAATTTGCTGCTGACGCCACTGGTCAGACAAGCGCTGACCATCCAGCGGCAACGGCACTCTTTTATAACTTTGCACATAACTAACGTGGGCACCACGTGCCAGCAACGCCTGTTTAATCAACTCACGACCACCATTGCCACGCACTATCACAATCTGACGTTGCTGCACCTGTTGTAGTTCCGGCAATGCCAGAATACCTTCACTGCGCTGATCCAGCGGGGCTTGCACTGGCCGGCCACAACTGCGTTGTAAGGCTGAAGCCGTCGTCGCCCCGACCGCCAGCAAAGGCTGCTGCAACCGGGTTAAATCAATTTGTTGTTCCAGACAAGTCACCGCCGATACACTGACAAAAATAATCAGTTCGGCTTGCTGTAAATGCTGCAGATCCCGGCTTTTCAGCGCAACCTGTTGGGTGGTGATCAGCGGCTGATAGCTGTACAGAATGCCCTGCTCATCCAAACCGGCCAACAGATTATCGGCTTTGCCGGCTGGCCTGGTAATCAGCACCGCAAACTCAGGCCCTGGCTGCATGGTTATTCTGCCGCCAGATAAACTGCGCTCAAAATCTCACCAGCGCCTTGCGCCAATAGGTGTTCTGCCAGCGTCAGTCCCAGCTGTTCAGCGGCGGTGGCCGGGCCACGGACTTCAGCCTGAATAATCAACTGACCGTCTAACTGACCAACTAAGCCGCGCAGCCATAACTCATCGCCCTGATGAATGGCATAAGCGCCAATCGGCACCTGACAACCGCCCTGTAACCGGCGATTCATCGCGCGTTCTGCCATCACGGCTTGCCGGGTCGGCAAATGCTCCAGTGGCGCCAGTAATTGCTGTACTCTGACATCATCAGTGCGGCATTCAATGCCAACAGCACCCTGACCATTGGCCGGCAAACTTTGCTCCACCGACAGATAAGTACGGATGCGCCCGGCAAACCCCAGCCGGATCAAACCGGCCGCGGCCAGAATAATGGCGTCATATTCGCCCTGATCCAATTTGGCCAGCCGGGTATTAACATTGCCGCGTAAATCGCGGATTTGCAGATCAGGCCGGATGGCTTTGAGCTGGCACTGGCGGCGTAAACTGGAAGTTCCCACCACAGCGCCTGCAGGTAAATCACTGAAATCACTGTATTGATTCGACACAAAGGCGTCGCGCGCATCTTCACGCGGACAAATCGTCTGCAACTGTAAGCCAGCCGGAAATTCGACCGGCACATCTTTCATACTGTGTACGGCGATATCGGCACGGCCGTCCAGCATGGCCGTTTCTAACTCTTTGACAAACAGGCCTTTACCACCAATTTTGGCCAGTGGTGTATCCAGAATTTTGTCGCCCTGCGTCGACATCGGCACCAGCTCAACCTGTAAACCGGGATGAAAATGCTCTAACCGGGCTTTGACATATTCAGCCTGCCATAACGCAAGGGCACTTTTTCGGGTGGCAATTCGGATCTGTTGAGTCATGCAAGAAACCTGTATCTGAAGGCTGCAAGGCACACAGCAAAGGCCTGTGGCGCTGCATCGGCGAAAAACTGGCGCTATTATAGCCGCTATTGATATTGAAAGTCGTGCTGGTACAACACATTTTGCGCCTGATCAAGAATTTGCACACGCCAGGGCCCGAGTTGATCCGGTAACAACCACTTTTCACTGTAAGTGCGCCACGGCGAATCTTCGATGGTCAGCACAGCTTCGGTTTGTAATTGCTGTTGATAATACCAGCGATGTCTGAGCTGCTGGCCGGCATAACCATGTAATTCAGTAAATAGATAAAGCCGCTGCACCTTTGCTTGCAACACCGGTGATTGTTGCGGCAAACCAGGTTCCAGCCGTTCCATCCGGGCGGTAAATACAATCCGGCTAAAACCAGCCGGCAAACCGGACTGAGGCCCGGTCGTGACGGCCTGGCTGCTGGTGCCTGTGTCCGCGGCAGTCGCAGCTGTCACCTTTTCGTCAACGACCTCTTCAACAACATCGTCAGCGACTTTGGCCAGTTCGACTGTGCCAGGTGCAGAACCTGCGGCAGTCTGGGTTAGCGCAAGCGCCGCATCGGACTGTGACGGCTGATGCGCCCCACGACTGCTGGCTGCCGGCTCCGTTAGCGAACGGGTTGGACTGGCAGGTCCTGCCAGCCCCCACCAGCTTAAAGCCAGTAACAACAGCAACAGCAGCAAGGCCAGGCTCAGGCGTGGTACCGACCAAACCACTGTGGGCCGCTGTTGCGGCAATTCAGCCGGCAACGGCGCCGGATGCAAGGTGACTTTTACCGTCAGTTTGGCTGATTCAGGCACTGGGTCTCTCTTTTTACTGTTGCTCTGGCTCACACTTCACTCGGGCTGGCACTGCCGTCGCGGTCATAGCCACCCAGGCAAACTTAATCTGCCACTAACTGCTGCTGAATAAACCGACTCAGATCATCGACTTCCTGGGCACAAACACTGTGTTCCATCCGATAATCCTGCCAGCGCACATTAAAACCGGCATATTTTAAGTTGTTAAATGCCGCCTGACCAGCCTGTAACGGCACCACAGGATCTGACACCCCATGCGCCACCAGTACTGGTGTGGTTTTATTCTGCGTATTCATTTCAGCTTTCAGCTGATCCGGCACCGCCATATAAGTCGACAACGCCATCACGCCGGCAATTTTGTAAGGCAGTCTCGGCAGCAAGTGCAGGGCTATCACCCCACCCTGGCTAAAACCAGCCAACAGAATTTTTTCCGGCGCTATGCCTGCGGCTATGACTTTATCCAGCAACTGACTGACCAACTCAGCCGATTGACGGACGCCGGTTTCATCGGCGCGGTTTTGCAAATCCATCGTTTTGATGTCGTACCAGGCGCGCATCCGCATGCCACCATTGATGGTGACCGGCCGTTCCGGCGCATGCGGAAATAAGAACCTGATGCCATGACCCGCCGGCAAACGTAATTCCGGCACTATCGGGGCAAAACCATGACCGGAATCCCCCAAGCCATGCAACCAAATGACGGCAGCAGTGGCAGGCACCGCTGGTTTGACATCGACAAAAGCTAACTGTGTCATATTAATGCGCAAACTCCACTGTTACCCCAGCCTGTTTCGAGGCGGCGTCATTCAGTAACTGCCAGAACTCACTGCCACTACGGTTATCAATCCAAAGCCCATCACGATATTCAAAATGATGACCATTAAATTTGGTTGCCACCCACAGTTGCTGTAATGGCGGTTGTTTATTGATGATGATTTTACTGTGATCAGGAAAGCTGATACTCAATAAACCACCATGGTTTTCATAATCGAGATCCAGATCCAGTTTTTCAATCGCCTCTTCTACGGCCAATAAAACACTGTCGGTCAACTCATCATATTCTACGTCATTCATTGCCTTTCACCTGTTTGCTTTTGCTGCTAAGGATGCGATTATAGAGCCCTTGGAAATTAATGAAACAGAAACGATGAAAGCACTGTGCCGTCCTCTGGCTGTCATGGCCTGTTTTTGCCTGTTCGTGCTGACCGCTTGTGGTCAGCGTGGCGACTTAACTTTGCCCAAAGCTGAGGCAAATCAACCCGCAGATGCAGCGCCTGCCAATGGCAACAACGGGCAAGTTCAGCAGGTGATGCCAACCACAATACGGCCACAGGCGACAACCGATCATCCCAGTTCAACCAACAGGTAATTGCAGTGGATTATTTTAATTATCATGGTGCCGATTTGCTGGCAGAGCAGGTTCGGCTGGCCGATATAGCGCAGCAATACGGCACCCCGACTTATGTCTATTCCCGCGCCACGCTGGAGCGGCATTACCGCGCATTTACTGATGCAGCCGGCACTCAGCCGCATTTAGTCTGTTATGCCGTCAAGGCCAACAGCAACATCGCCTTACTGAACTTACTGGCCAGATTAGGCAGTGGTTTTGATATTGTGTCCGAAGGCGAATTACGCCGCGTGCTGCAAGCTGGCGGTGAGCCGGCTAAAGTGGTGTTTTCTGGGGTGGGTAAAGCCGAAAGCGAAATCGAATTTGCCTTAAATACCGGCATCAAATGTTTTAATGTTGAATCTGAAGCCGAATTACACCGGATCGCCCGGGTGGCCGCGCGTCTTGGCAAAACGGCACCGATTTCACTGCGGGTCAATCCGGATATTGATGCCAAAACCCATCCTTATATTTCCACCGGTCTGAAGGCCAATAAATTTGGTATTGATATCACCGACGCACCGCGTATTTATCAGTTGGCAGCCGCTTACCCACAGTTAAAAGTCTGTGGCGTCGATTGCCATATCGGTTCACAGTTGACTGAAACCCAGCCATTTTTAGATGCGCTGGATAAAGTGCTGGCGCTGGTGGATAAACTGACCGCGCTGGGTATTGTGTTGTCGCATCTGGATATCGGTGGTGGTCTTGGCGTCACTTATCTGGATGAAACACCACCGCATCCGGCCGACTATGCGGCCGAAGTGGTGAAACGACTGGCAGCCTATCCGCACCTGACGCTGGTGTTTGAGCCTGGCCGTGCCATTATGGCCAATGCCGGTGTGTTGCTGACCAAAGTGGAATACCTCAAACCTGGTCAGGAAAAACATTTTGCCATAGTCGATGCCGCGATGAACGACTTGATCCGGCCGGCGTTATACAGCGCCTGGATGAACATAGTACCGGTCAAGCTGCAACCAGAGTTGCCACTGCAAAGATATGATGTGGTCGGTCCGGTCTGTGAAACCGGCGACTTCCTTGGCAAAGACCGCGATTTAGCCATTGCCGAAGGTGACTTACTGGCGGTGCGCTCAGCCGGCGCTTATGGTTTTACCATGAGTTCTAATTACAACAGCCGGCCACGGGCCGCTGAGGTACTGGTCGACGGTAATCAACTGCATCTGGTGCGGCAGCGTGAACAATGGCAGGATTTATGGCAAGGTGAGCAACTGCTCCCAGCTTGAGCCTCAGCAAATAAATAAGGTTGGCATGTTATTACAGTTTTCTAAAATGCACGGGCTCGGCAACGACTTTATGATGGTTGATGCCGTCAGCCAGAATGTGTTTCTGACCAAAGAGCAGATTAAAGCGCTGGCTGATCGCAACTTTGGTGTCGGTTTTGATCAACTGTTGATGGTTGAGCCGCCTTATGATCCGGATTTGGATTTCCATTACCGTATTTTTAATGCCGACGGCTCAGAAGTGGAACAGTGTGGCAATGGCGCGCGCTGTTTTGCCAAATTTGTCCGCAATAAAGGCCTGACCAACAAACACAAAATTCATGTCAGTACTAAATCTGGCAAAATTTTGCTGTATGTCGAACAAGACGGTCAGGTCACAGTGAACATGGGTGTGCCACAGTTTGAACCGGCCAGGGTGCCATTTAAAGCGCAGAAACAGGAAATTAACTACATCCTGCATGCTGAAAATGCCACCACTTTATGTGGCGTGGTGTCGATGGGTAATCCGCACGCAGTGATCACAGTGGATGACGTGCAAACCGCACCAGTCCACAGCTGGGGCCCGGCCTTTGAGTTGCATGAACGCTTTCCGGAGCGTGCCAATATTGGTTTTATGCAAGTGCTGAATCCTGGTCATATCAAGTTAAGAGTGTGGGAACGTGGTGTTGGCGAAACGCTGGCCTGTGGGACCGGCGCTTGTGCAGCGGCCGTGATAGGTCAGATGCAAAAAACGCTCAGCAGCAGCGTCAGAGTTGATTTACCTGGCGGAAGTCTGCATATTCGCTGGAACGGTCCTGGACAACCGGTCAAAATGACCGGTCCAGCCGAACACGTATTTGACGGCCAGTTGATGCTTTGAATAAGCATGGCATTCAGGATGATCGCCAGATGACGGATAAAGTGCCGGACCAAGATGCTGTGACAGAGGGGTGTATGACCGAAAGTACCAGGACTGAACTGAATAACAGCCAGCCGGCAGATCCGCAGTTACAGGCTGATCAACTGGTGGTGCAATATTTGTTGCAACATCCGGCGTTTTTCCAGCTCCACCCGGAATTACTCAACAGGTTGCGGCTGCCGCATGCCCAGCGTGGCGCCGTGTCGCTGGTCGAACGGCAACTGGAAATGCAACGCGAACGCATCCGCGGCCTGGAAGAGGATATTAACCGGCTGCTGACCGTAGCCCGCCAGAACGAACACATCTTTTTTGCCCTGAACCAGCTGCATCTGGATTTGTTATCAGCCCGCCAGCGCACTGATATCACCCTGGCGCTGAGCGCATTTGCTAACAAAATGCCGCAGGTGCATGCCTGCACCTTGCTGGACTTTAACCATGAAGCGATGGGGCAACATTTCAGCGCCCTGCAAGGGCTGCTGCAACACAGATTACAGCATCGCAGCCATTATTTTGGCCGGCTGAATAAAGATGAAATGGCCACCTTGTTTCCGGCAGACATTCATTCGGTCGCCTTGCTGCTGATTAGCCAGGCCGATAAGCCACTGGCGCTACTGGCGTTTGGCAGTCAGTTAGACGACCATTTCCAACCCAGTATGGACTCGTTATTCCTCGACCATATCACCCGTCTGCTGGCCGTGGTGCTGCCGCGTTATCAGCAGGCCTGAGCCGTTAGCCTTAGGCTCTATGGCAGCAAGAATGCACTGACAGGGATTGCAATTGTAAGTCGGGTATCAAGCACAGCGCCAAAGGCGCTATTGGTATCGACACAAAATATGAAATGACAACTAGCATGTGTTGCAAAGGCTGGTGCTTGTGTTGCGGCCGCTGCACAGCAGCGACCAGTCTATTACTTGTACGCGCTTATAATCCGCCTAACGCCAGGTTATCCCATAATGCTGTCACATTCAGGGTCTCCCAAGTACCGTTCGTGTATAACACCTGGGCACTGAAATACTTCACTCCGGTCGGCATCGAAAAAGTTCTGTTGATACAACTGGTACCCTGACAAACCTCAGTACCATTCCAAATCACCTGACTGACGGTGCCTGATAGATTGACCAGCCGCACATCGACCTGAGTGGTTGGTTTTTTCCAGTTATAATCTGAACCTTCACATGGACTGTTAAATCCATCGTTATACTTGGCACTGACTTGGCATTGCAGCTCGGTTGCCAGCGCGACATTGCTCAGCAGTAATGCAGTGAGTGGCAATAACAGTTTAGAGGCAAGTTTCATTGTGTATCTTCCTTGTGGTTATGATTTTTGCTGCAAAAGTACAGCAAATCCAACCTAAATCACCCGAATCAAACCACCAACAAAAAATCAAAAAAATTACATAAAAGTAAAATAATCATCTACTTTTTAACCGCAGAATTGAACAATACAACAGTACTACAAGGCTGCATCGATAAATGTAGCGCGGATCCAGTTTATTGCCTGAACTTGCTGTGCCAGTGCCGCCACACAAAGCGGATCCAGTTTGCCCTGTGCCGCCATCCGTTGCAGTTCCGCCAGCGCTTGTTCAACCGACCAGGTTGGTTTATAGGGCCGCTGACTGGATAAAGCGTCAAAAATGTCCGACACCGTCACAATGCGGGCCGCCACCGGCACGGCGTCGCCGACTAAACCTTGCGGATAACCTGAGCCATCGAGGAATTCATGATGGCAGGCCACAATGTGCTGCATCAGTTGCGAATCCGGCAAATTTTCCAGCCCAAAATCCCCCAGCACTTTATTCACAATCAGCACCCCTTTGCCGACATGGCTTTGCATTATCAGCCGTTCTTCCGGCGTCAGCGGGCCGGGTTTGAGTAAGATGTGATCCGGGATGCCGATTTTGCCAATATCATGCAAAGGCGCGAACAGATAAATATGCTCGATGGTCTCGTCATCCAACTGATAATGGCTGGCCACGCCTTGTGCAATCAAGCGGGCATAACGCGCCATTCGTTCCAGATGGGCACCGGTTTCAAAATCCCGCAAACTGACAAAGTCGCGCGCCACCTGCGCCGATGCCAGCACAGCCCGGACCGCCGCCAATTCACTCGACAGCGCCATATTGATCAGATTGCAATACAACAACAGATCCCGTTGCACTGTCAGACTAAAGGCGTGAGTTTGCGACGCATCAAAAAACATAAAACCAAGTAACTGGTCCTGATCATACAGTGGCACAGTAAAAGATGACTGATATTGTTGCGCCAGCAGCCAATCTGAATGTTCACTGCCTGCCTGAATAGTGACCTGTACATCATCAATGATCCGACACACCCCCTGTTGCGCCAGTTGCTGCAGGCTGGGAATATCACTTAACCTGGCCTGATAACAGCTCAACGCCTGACCCTTGCGGGTGCTGTGAATAAAGGTTTTCAGTTGATCGGCTGGTTTGTCATACAAAGCACAGGCGATCCGGCTGACCCAGGGCATTTGCTTTAAAATCCGATCATGCAGTGCCGACAAGCGCTCGTTCACTGTACTGTGCGGGCTGAAAAGCTGTAACACCTGCAAGGGCACCAGTTGTTCCATCCGTCGAAGTCCTGTTGATTGCGGTATGGGCAACTATAGCTGATCTTTGTCACTGCCATCTCCGGATGTTGCTCTCATCTGGAGTCAGGCGCAGCTTTGCGGCATAATGATCGCCACAGTGATAGCGGTAAGCCACGATGCGCCTGAATAAAGCTTTACAACCTTTCTCGGTTTTATCCTTTGATTTGGATGACACTTTATATCCGAACGCGACTGTGATTGCCGGCGCTGAACTCGCCATGCAACAACAACTGCAACGCCTGTTGGGAGAGGTGAGTTACAACCAGCCCGACTACTGGTGGCAACAACGTCAACTGCTGGCAGCGCAACAACCGCAGGTCAGGCATGATGTCAGCCGCTGGCGTTTACTGGCGCTGGAGCAAGGGTTAGTGGCGCAGGGCCACAGCCGCTGTAGTGCCGGCGATATCGCCGAAATCGCGATGCTGGCATTTTTGCAGGCCCGCAGTCAGATCCAGCTTGAGCCAACAGTCCGGCCTTTATTGAGCAGACTGGCCAGGCACTTTCGCCTGATCGCCATTACCAACGGCAATGCTGATCTACAGCGGATGGGGCTGGCAGATTTATTTCAGTTTGTGCTGCGCGCAGGCCCGGATGGCCGGATGAAACCTGAAGCGGATTTATTTTTGCAGGCCGCCAGCAGACTACAACTGGCACCAGGGCAAATCCTGCATATCGGTGATCATCCCAGCTCAGACGTGCAAGGGGCGCTTAACGCCGGTTGTCAGGCGTGCTGGCTGAATTTAGCGCCGGACAGTCCAAGCCGGTTACAAACCCTGCCGCACCTGGAAATCCGCCAACTCACTGAATTAGCTGCGCTGCTACCGGACTAGCTGAGGCGTAGCCTGCTAAAGACTAAGTTGCGGCGCAGCTTGGGAAACGTCATCAAAACATCATCCAATTGCCGCATTTTTTTCATCCTGTCCGCTTAAATTCTGCCGGCCGCGGCGAACTGTATTGCGAATATTATCCACACAATCAACCATTTTTCTTGCACATTCGCCGCTGAACGCTGATTTCCCTTGCCGAAGTAACCACAGTGTTTGCTGTGCGCGCAACCCAAGCCGGTGACCAGCTCCCGTTCCTTTGCAGTCAATGAGTTTTGCATGAAACAACTGAATCGTCGTGATTTTCTGAAAATTTCCGCTGTGGTGGCAGGTTCAGCCTGGCTGACCACCGTCAGTGGTTGTGCCGGCAGCAACGACAGCTTGCCAGACAATACCACCCCTATCCGCTTTGACCACGGTGTCGCCAGTGGCGATCCATTGCAGGATCGGGTGATCCTATGGACCCGGGTGACCCCGACCGAAGCGGTGCCGGCGGTGCAGTTATTACTGGAACTGGCCAGCGATGCTGAGTTTAGCCAACAACTGCAAAGGATCCGCCTGCAAGCCAAAGCCGAAGCCGATTATTGCTGCAAAGTGGATGTGACAGGTTTATTGCCGGGCCAGAGTTATTATTATCGTTTTGCCGATAGTAAAACCACTTCAGTCAGCGGTCACACCCGCACTTTACCAGCCGGCAGTCTGAGCGAACTGAAACTGGCAGCCGTCAGTTGCAGCAATTATCCGGCCGGTTACTTCCATGTGTATCAGGCGCTGGCAGCGCGCAAAGAGTTAGCCGCAGTGCTGCATCTGGGTGATTATATTTACGAATACGGTACTGGCGGTTATGCCGACGAAAACGCCGTTCGGCTTGGCCGCAGCCTGGCCTCTGACAACAATCAGGAAATTGTCAGCCTGACCGACTATCGCCGCCGTTATGCCAAATACCGCACTGACAAGGCGCTGCAAGCCGCCCATCAGCAGCATGCCTTTTTGCTGGTGTGGGATGACCACGAAGTCTGTAACGATGCCTGGCTGGATGGTGCCGAGAACCACCAGAGCAACGAAGGCAGCTATCAGGCGCGCAAGCTGGCTGCGCTGCAGGCCTATTTTGAGTGGATGCCAATCCGGCCACAAGTCGATGCCGGTAAACCTTTGTACCGCCATTTCCGTTTTGGCGATCTGGCCAGCTTTTATCTGCTGGATACCCGCTTGGTGGCACGCAGCCAGCCGCTGGATTACGCCAACTATTTCAGTGCCGCCGGTTTTGACAGCAGCCGCTATAGTCAGGATCTACTGGCCTCTGGCCGGGCTTTGCTGGGCCAGGAACAACTGCAGTGGCTGGGCGCAGAAATGCTGACCGCCGATACCCGCTGGCAAGTGCTGGCACAACAAGTGCTGATGGCCCGGATGACCTTACCGGCGGAACTGATCAGCGGTCTGGCCAATCCGGGCCCGGCCTTGCTGCAACAGATGCAAAGTTTTGCCCTGCTGAAAAGCCGGCAACTGCAGCAAGATCCAACGCTGACACCAGCCGAACTGGCGCGGTTAAATCAGCCGCGTTTACCATACAACCTTGATGCCTGGGATGGTTACCCGGCAGAGCGGGAGCAGTTGTATGCCATGTTCCGGCAACTGAAGAAGAAACTGGTGGTGCTGGCCGGTGATACCCACAATGCCTGGACTTCAGCGTTAACAGATATCAAAGGCCAAAGCGTCGGTGTCGAATTTGCCACGCCTTCGGTGTCATCACCCGGGCTGGAATCCTATCTGCAGCTGAATGAAAACCAAAGCAAGCAGTTGGCGCAGTTATTACCCTTACTAATTGATGAACTGGAGCAATGTGATGTCCGCCAGCGCGGTTTTATCGAGCTGACTTTTACACCACAACAGGTCAACTGCCAGTGGTATTTTGTCAGCAGCATAGTGCAGCCTGAGTTTGCGCTGCAAACCGGTTTTAGCCGCAGTTATCAGGCTTGATGGCTTGGTGGTTTGATGGTTGATGGCACGCTAATCTCACTCAGATGCTGCCGGATATGTAACCAGTGCGCGGCCTGGTAGTCTGCCTGGGTTAATACCCCATAAGCAAAATGCTCAGCCAGCTGTTGGCTGAGTAAAAATTGCCGTAGGGCATCCAGCAGTAGATCCAGCGCTTGCGGCAACGGCAGCGCTGGATCTACTGCCGGCATACCGGCGATTGGCTCGGTCAGCGGATGTTGCATCCTGCCCATCGCTTTAAAGCTATGCAGCGCCAGCGGACCAATGCTGTGACGAAACCAGGCCGGTTTTGCCACCGGATAGCCCAAATAAGACCCACCCACACTTTGCGCCAGATGTTGAAAAATCTGACTGGCATTCCAACTGCCCTGACTGTGCAACTGAAAGCCAGCTTGAGTCAGTTGCCATTGCCAGTGCTGCAACTGCTGCAACAGAGTGGTTAAATCCGGCTGAAACCGGGCACTGCGCCAAGCTATAGTTCCGGCAGTGAGGCCCAGACCGCTGGCGGCCAGCGCCAGGCCGGAAAGTAAAAAAGTTCTGCGTTGCATCATGACTCCGGAGCAACAGGGAAAGCAGCAGTATGCCGACCTCCCTGCGGCTCGTCTGTCAGCTGGCTGACAAAGTCATCTGGCAGACGGCATCAAGCTTAGGGCAACAAGGTCCAGGCCATTTGCCAGTGCGAACCGACCCCAGGTTCATACTGAGTTGCGCCGGCCGACCACTGAGGACAATACCCGCTGTAAGGCCAGGCTTTACACTGATACAGCCGGCCATTTTTCCGTTGCAGCACACGGGTGCCGGCCCGATATGCCGTCAGTTGCTCGCCAAACAGATAATCATAACTGCCGGGTTGCGGCTGCGGTGTTGGGTCTGTAGGGGTGGTCGCTGCCGCTAAATCCAGATGGAAGGTTTTTTGCGCCGAAGCGCCGGCTGCCGTCAGATAATGCACCGTCAGGCTGTAGTGGCCCGCCACCGGCTGCGGATAAAACAAACTGAGCTGATGTAACCCGGCCGCCACTTGCTGACTGCTCATGGCCACGGTTTGATCGGCTTGATTCAGGCTCAGATTTAACCGGGCTGGCGCACCGATATCCACCGTCAGTTGCAATTCCAGCGGTTTGCCATCCAACTGATAACGCCGCTCCAGCCCTTGCACCGCAAAATGCGGCAGCGGTGGCGGGCTTTGTTCATGCTGAATTTCAACCCGGCTGATACCACTGTCACTGCTGGCATAAATTTCATTTTTGCCCGGCTGTAGTTGGATCTGCTGATCAGGCTGTAACACACCAAGCTGATACTGAGTTTGTCCCTGTCTGACTGCTGCAGCCAGCAGGGCGGGCCAACGTGTCGCCTCCCCTTCTTCCGCGCTGTTAATCAGGATCTGCTGATTCAGGCTGCTGATTTCCCCTTGCGGCGAAAACACCCGGGTGATCACTTTATCACCTGGCTGTAACTGCCGTTCCGTATACAAATCGCCGACATCCTGCCACACCACCGGCGGCAATGGACCTGTGGTTTGCATCTGCACATCAATCACATTGTAAAAACTCATGGGGGTATCGGCCACATCCCACACCGCCAGGATCACCTGGTAACCATTGCGCTGCGGTACTTTGCACTGGTGACTGACCTGCATCGGCGGCTGTCGGTTCTGGCCATCCACCTGGCAAAAGGGTGTCGCCTCAAACTGAGCACGACTGAGCGGTAAATTCGGCTGCCAGTCGGCTTTGGTGATGAAATAACGCCAGTCGCGGCTGGCATGCGCCGCAGTAAAACGCCAGCTGAAGGTCTGGACCCCGGCCGAAAAGGGTTGTTTCCGCCACCGACTGGCGGTTTGTTCGTTTAACGGCGCAAAAGCCGTCAAGCCAGCGGCGGCCAGGGTACCATCGGCCGGGCCTGTTGCCGGATAACGATCCGGGCCTTCCAGACTTTGTGGCTCATACACCACGTTACCACATTGCGTATTGTCACCCTGCCGACAGAGATAACCGCGTGCGGCGGGTTGGGTGACATACCCATGCGCCTGCAACTGACTACTCCAGCTGGCCAGGCCAGCCACGACAGTGGCGCTGATGATCATTCCGGTTTTTAACATCATTAGATTCCTGTTTTATGTTGCAACAGGCAGCAAAAGAGGCGCACCGGTATGCACCGGGCTTGATGACGGACATCCTTGCCATAAGCAATTCTGGCAACCCCGCTATCTTAGTCAGTCATCCTGAACCTTAGATCGGAAGTTTTGCGTCCTGCCTTTTCAGACAGTTTGCCTTTTTACTACCGGGCTTTTCCACCCGGCGCCACTATATAGCGAAAGCCTGACTGCGACCAGCCTGGCCATCCAGATATCTGATTTTACTAAATTTCGGCCAAGCCGCTGCTTTGTAATTCTATCTGTACGCCAGTCTGCTTTTCAGCGGCATTTACGCAAACGGGTTTAGCCCGACGGCAAGCCCTGATATACTGCCGTTCACTGTAAACTGCTGTACATATATCCATAGGCTGACCGGAATGGACGTTTCTTTATTACTCGATGGTTTAAATGACAAACAACGGGATGCGGTGGCGGCACCGAGTCAGCATATGCTGATTTTAGCCGGCGCCGGCTCCGGTAAAACCCGGGTGCTGGTCCACCGCTTGGCCTGGCTGATGCAAGTGGAACGGGTGGCGCCTTATAGCTTACTGGCGGTGACTTTTACCAACAAAGCCGCGCAGGAAATGCGCGCCCGCATTGAGCACACAGTCGGCGTCAGCCTGAATAATCTGTGGATGGGAACTTTCCATGGTTTGTCGCACCGGATGTTGCGGGCGCATTTTGCCGAAGCCAATTTGCCACAAGGCTTTCAGATCATCGACTCTGATGATCAATACCGGCTGGTACGGCGGGTGCTCAAAGCACTGAATCTGGATGAAAAACACTGGCCGCCAAAACAAATTCAGTGGTTTATTAATGGTCGCAAAGATGAAGGTGAGCGGCCGGGCACCATGTCGCATGGCGGCGATTTTAACCTGGAAACCATGATTAAAATTTATGCTGCTTATCAGGATATGTGTGACCGTGCCGGCCTGGTCGATTTTGCCGAAATTCTACTGAAAAGTTTTGAGCTGCTGAAAAATAACAGCGAAATCCGCAGCCATTATCAGCAACGTTTCCGGCAAATTCTGGTCGACGAGTTTCAGGACACCAACGCCATTCAGTATCAGTGGCTGCGGTTATTGGCGGGTAACCACGCCCGAGTGATGATTGTCGGCGACGACGACCAGTCAATTTATGGCTGGCGTGGTGCCAAAGTGGAAAATATCCAGACCTTCCTGCACGATTTCCCACAGCCGGTCACCATCCGGCTGGAACAGAATTACCGCTCTACGGGCACTATTTTAAAAGCCGCCAACGCCGTGATCGCCAATAACAGCGGCCGGCTGGGCAAAGATTTATGGACTGACGGCGCCGACGGCGAAGCCATTTCACTGTACAGCGCTTTTAATGAACTGGATGAAGCCCGTTTTATTGTCAGCCGCATTCGCGAATGGCGCCGTCAGGGCGGCAAACTGACCGAAGCGGCCATTTTATACCGCAATAACGCCCAATCGCGGGTACTGGAAGAAGCATTGATCCAGGATGGTATTCATTACCGGATTTATGGCGGGCTGCGCTTTTATGAACGGCAGGAAATTAAAGACGCGCTGGCCTATTTACGGCTGATCAACAACCGCCAGGACGATGCCGCTCTGGAGCGGATTATCAATACGCCGACCCGCGGTATTGGTGATTCCAGCATGGACAAAGTACGGGAATTTGCCCGCCGTGAACAACAAACTTTGTGGCAAAGTTTGCAACAAATGGTATTCCAGAAAGAGCTGACCGGTCGCGCTGCCAATGCGGTGAATGCCTTTATGGAGCTGGTGAACAAACTGGATGATGAGATCCGCGATTTATCGCTGGATGAACAGGCCGATCATGTGATCCATCAGTCCGGCTTGCATGCCATGTATCAGGCAGAAAAAGGCGAAAAAGCCCAAACCCGGATTGAGAACTTAAACGAACTGGTCAACGCCTGCGCCAACCAGAATTTTGCCAGCAATGAAGAGATGAGCCCGCTGTCGGCATTTTTGTCACAAGCGGCGCTGGAAGCCGGTGAGTATCAGGCTGAGGAGCATTCAGATGCCGTGCAATTAATGACACTGCACACGGCCAAGGGACTGGAATTTCCACTGGTGTTTATCTGCGGTCTGGAAGAAGGCATGTTCCCCAGCCAGCAATCCGGCGATGATCCAACCCGGTTGGAAGAAGAACGCCGGCTCTGTTATGTCGGCATGACCCGCGCGATGCAAAAGCTCTATTTATGTCACGCTGAAACACGCCGCTTGTATGGTCAGGAACAATACAATAAACCATCGCGGTTTTTACGGGAAATTCCGGCTGAGTATGTGGAAGAAATCCGCCTGACCACCTCGGTCAGCAAGCCAACCCAGTTTAACCGTTTTGGCAGTGCCGCCAGTCACAGCGCTTTTGAAAATACCGGCTTTAAGCTGGGACAGCGGGTACTGCACGAAAAATTTGGCGAAGGTGTGGTGCTGAACTATGAAGGCACCGGCAGCCAGTCCAGAGTCCAGGTGAACTTTGATGAGCTGGGCAGTAAATGGCTGGTTACCGCTTATGCAAAGTTAACGCCGGTTTGAGCCTACCTGCGCTATGACTGTGACAGCTGACTACAGCGCCTTATTGTCCGAACTGCAGCAGGCGCGCCACCAGGCCAGCCAGGCTGGCTGGCGACTACCGGTGTGGTTAGCGCTGCCACAGCCGCAAGCAGAACAAGCCATCTTGGCGTTATTGGCTGCGATGGACGCTGCGCAACAGTTATGCTGGTTGGGCTCTGTGCTGCCTGGCCTGGCCGCGTTACCGGCGACAGCAGGCCCGGTACTGCAACCGGTACGGCAAAAATCGCAACTGCTTGGCAGCGAATGTGATGTGCTGATCATCAATGCTTTTGATGGCCTGGACTGGGATTTGCTGGCAGCCAGCGCTGGCACCGTCAGAGCCGGTGGCATTTGGCTATTACTCACCCCACCAGCCAACGACTGGGCCAGCTGGCCAAACCCGGCGGCACGGCGTTGGTTATCTTATCCACACCAGCAAGCGCCGGCTTTTAGTCATTTTTTAACCTTTTGGCACCGCCAGCAGCAGCCAAACTGGCTGCACTGGGAGCAAGACGGACTACAACGTGGCTGGCAATTGCCGGCAACAGCCGCAGTGCCAGAGCTGGCAGCGGCACCCTGGCCTTATCGCACATCATGCCAGCAACAAGCGGTCAGCGCCATTCATCAGGTGCTGACGGGCCATCGCCGCCGGCCATTATTGCTCACCGCGCACCGGGGCCGGGGCAAATCTGCCGCTTTGGGTCTGGCTGCCGCGCAGTTACAACAACAAGGCAAAACCCGGCTGGTGATTACCGCAACCCGGCCGGAAGCTGCCACCGTCGCGCTGGCACAGGCCCGGCAGTTGTGGTCAGTGTTGGCACCGCCATCAGATCAGGTGCCTGAGCTGGCGCTGCAGTTCTGGCCACTCGATCGGCTGCTGGCAGAAAAACCAGCGCTGGATTTATTACTGATTGACGAAGCGGCTGCTGTGCCGGCACCACAGTTACAAGCACTGGTGCAGCATTACAGCAGAGTGGTGCTGGCCAGCACTGAACATGGTTATGAAGGCACAGGCCGCAGTTTCCAGCTGAAGTTTCAGACGTTTTTACAACAACATTGTCCGGGCTGGCGTAAACTGGTACTACAACAGCCGATCCGCTATCAGGCGGAAGACCCGCTCGAGCAGTTGATCTTTCAGCGTTTTTTACTAGCCTCACACCAGTTGCCAGCGCTGCAGCTGACCCCATCACAACCGGTAGCATCACCCCAACTCCGGCTGGTGAGTCAGCAGGAATTACTACAACAACCCACTTTGTTACATCACTGTTTTGCCCTGCTCAGTCTGGCGCATTATCAGACCGATGTGCTGGATCTGGTGGCCTTACTGGAAAATCCGGCGCTGCAGTTATGGCTGCTGCAACAACAGCAGCAGATCCTGGGTTGCGCTGTGATCAGTTGTGAAGGCGGGCTACCGGACGAATTATGTCAGCAGATTTATCAGGGCGAGCGCCGGGTACAAGGACATTTATTGGCGCAGAGTTTATGTTTTCATCTGGCTAGTCCGGCGCTTGGCAGCTTAAGCATGGCCAGAGTGCAACGTATTGTGATCAGACCCGAGCTACAACAGCAAGGCTTAGGTAGCTTGTTGTTACAACAACTGCAGCAACATTACCGCCAACAGGGTTTTGCCTTGCTTGGCAGCAGTTTTGGCGCCACCCCTGAGCTGTATCGTTTTTGGCAGCGACAAGGCTTGTTGCTGCTGAAAGTCAGTCCACAGCCGGATGCCAGCAGTGCACAAGTCTCCATTTTAATGGCGCAGGCGCTGCAAGCTGACGATCAACCGCTCTTGACAACACTCAGTCAGCAATGCCGGCAACAGCTGTACTGGCAACTGGCCACCAGCCAGCGCCAGCTCGCCGCGGAACTGGCACTGTGCTGGACCTTGCCGCCAGTCAGCGTCCTGACTGACGCCGAACTCCAGCAACTGCAACTCTTTGCCGCCGGGCAACGACCTTATGCCCAGGTCGAAGTGTTGTTACTGCACTGGCTGCATCAGAATTACCAGCAATTACCGGGCAGCGAGGCCCAACTATGGCTCAGATTATTGTGGCAAAAACACAGTGTCAGTGAACTCTGTCACAGCGGCGTGGCAAGCGGCAAAACCGCATTGCAGCAGCAGTTGCAACAAAGTGTGCAACTTTGGCTCCGCCATGTCCAATCTTAGGCCACAACCGCAGCGCCTTGCCGCTGCTGATCCAGATCAAAGTTCCTTGCTTACCAAGCAGTTAGACTATACTGCTGTATCGCTGTGCGGCAGGGTTTGGCTTTTAATGTTACATTCGATGTTGGTTTGTCTGGCTTTACTGTCTGTCCTGACAGTGCAGGCGGCGTTACCGCCGGTGAAGCTTGGCATGTCGGCGCCGCTGAGTGGTGTCACCATCCGCTTAGGCCAGGATTACCAGGCTGGTGCCCAACTGGTGTTTGACCGCATCAACCAGCAAGGTGGCATTGCTGGCCGTCCGTTGCAGCTGATCTGTCTGGATGACGGTTATAACCCGCTCAGAACCGTGGCCAATACCAAGAGTCTGTTGTTTGAGCATCAGGTCACAGCCTTATTCGGTTATATCGGTACCCCAACCTCGAACGCGGTGTTGCCGATGCTACGCCAGCTCCAGATGCCCTATTTGGCGACTTTTAGTGGCGCAGATTTGTTACGTCAGCCACAAGATCAGTTTATCTTTAATTTCCGCGCCAGTTATGCCCAGGAAGCGGCAGCACAAATCCACTATCTGGTTGATCAGCAGCAGTTACGCCGCATCGCTTTATTGATCCAGGCCGATGAGTTTGGCGCGACAGTAGAACAACATTTCCTGCAACAACTGCAGCAACGCGGCATCACCCCTGTGTTGACCAGTCGTTTTGCCCGCAACACGGCTGATGTCAGTAAAGTCGTCGCCGAGTTACAACAAGCCGCGCCTGAGCTGGTGCTGACCGTCGGCACTTATCCGGTGCTGAACAAAGTGATCCAAAGTGCCAGCCAGCAAGGGTTTACCCCGGTGTTTAGTGTGGTGTCCTTTACCGGCGTCTCTGAACTGGCAAAGTTACTGCCAGCCGGCAGTCAGGTGTTGGCGTCTATGGTGGTACCGGATCCGGCCACCGATCAATCCCAGCTAAGCCAGGCTTACCGCACTGCAGCACTGGCCGCCGGACAGCAAGCCAACGATGTCGGACTGGAAGCATTCGCCGCCGCGTCACTCTTGGTACAGGCACTGCAAAGTTGTGTACCGGAACTGCGCCGCGATTGTGTGTTACACCAATTGCCACGACAGCAGCTGTTTGATTTCCCACTGCAATATGACGCACAACGCCATCAGGCTTCACAACAGATTTATCTGGTCCGGTTGACTGCCAAGCGGCTGCTGCCAATCCAGCCGCCGGCGCCGCTGAGCCAACCTCAGCCACAATCTTAGTGATTAAAATAACCGGCACATTTTTTAGTGCCGTTTTTCGTCAGGTAATACCTGTTACAGTTGGTGTCATAACTACTGCCGGTGGCGGTAATTTGCCAGCCGGAAACATAGACACCATCTAAATGAGTCCAACTACCGTTTTGTTTTAAGCTCCAGTGCTGATGCGGGCCGGTCGAAGCACCACCATTACAGAGCGCCTGCCCCTGGGTATTGGCCGGATTGGCAATGGCGGTATTTTTCTGCACATTGGCACCGGTATTGTATTGCACATTCATCAAGTGATAATAAGTGGTGGACCAGCCACCGCTATGCACCACTTCAGCAAAACAGGACGAGTGCCGTTTAAAACTGCCGGCAGCCGAAGCCGAGACCCATTTATTGGACTGATTACTGCCCCAACCGCCGCCTTGGCTCATATCCAGCGATGACATCGGATAATTACCACTGCCGGTGTTGGTATGAGCGCCCCCCACATGCCAGGACTGGCCTAGCGGGAACGGGAACTGTAAAAAGCCATTGGCAGGACCCGCCAGCGGCACTGCTGCTGAGCCGGTCTGATTGGATGCAAGCTGGCGCAATGCAGCAGGGGCCACAGCGCGGAATTCTTGCTGGAATAACTCCTGATACAAAGCCGCGAAGTCAGCACTGGCTTGCTGCAACATGGCTTGCTGAGGTTGTGCGCTCAAACGAGTGTTGCCATCGGCTGGCACAAATAAAAAATCCAGCGCCGAAGCTGAGGCAATACCGGCAAATTCGCGGCTGCCATCAGCGCCTGGTTCTGCATAGAGCCGCCGCGCCAGCTGATCAGCTACATCCTGATACTGGCTGGCAAAATCAGTTTTCTGCGATAAAGCGGCAAAGGGTCGCAGCAATTGCTTTTTCTGGCGCGGCGCGGCACGTAATAACCCTGACTGCTGCTCCAATAACGTCAGCATCACTTTCGGGCTGATGCTGCTATAACCAGACCAGTGCGATATCACTTCCGCATAAGGCAATAAATGCGGTGCTTGTACTGCCAGATAAGCGTCCAGATCAAACTGAAACATTTCATCGTAACTGTAAATCAGCGTCGCAGCGTTGCCGGCATCGGACCCGCTTGGGCTGATGGTCACGGCCTGCGGTTCACTGGTAGCAGGCTCTGTCGCCAGCACCAGCGGGCTTGCTAACAGTGCAAAACATGACAGGACAATCCAAGGCTGCAACGAAGCTGTCGCCAAAGGTTTGCCGGAAAAATTCAACAGCGGAAAGTGTTTCATAGGGTCGCTCACTAAGGGTAGGTTGATCGGCCCCCCAACTGTAGCTAGCCTGCGGACAGATAAAATCCGGCTGGCAAAATATCAAAAATTTGTCAGCCGGCTGTCATCCCTTTGTCAATTGCACCAAAATCAGTCAAAGATTGGACTGTCAGCCAATAATTTACCTTGTTGATCTTTGGCCGATAACAGCGGTTGCTGACCCTGACAAGGCCAGGTAATTGCCAGCGTAGGTTCCTGCCAGTGGATACAATGTTCATCGCCAGGTAGATAATAATCGGTACATTTATACTGCACTTCGGCCTGTGCCGAACAGACATAAAAGCCATGGGCAAAACCAGGCGGGATCCACAACTGCTGGTGCTGATCTGCATGCAAATACAGCCCAAGCCACTTGCCAAATGTCGGTGAATTGCGGCGTAAATCGACCACCACATCAAAAACTTCACCACTGTTGACCCGGATCAGTTTCCCCTGTGGCCGCTGCCATTGGTAATGCAAGCCGCGCAATACACCTTGGCTGGAACGACTCAAATTGTCTTGTACCAACTGATAAGCACCGCAATGTTCGACAAAGTCCTGCTGGCGGAAAGTTTCCAGAAAAAAACCACGTTCATCGGCATAACGGCTTGGTGTGAATAGCATCAGACCGGGTAACGCTAAAGGTTGGTAATGCATGTTAAGACTCCAGCCGGTATTGCGACAACACTTGAGTTAACTGGCTTTGCCAGTCAGGTAATTGCAGGCCAAAATGTTGTTCAACTTTGGCAAGCGCTAATCTGGAATTAAATGGCCGCGGCGCTGCTTGCGGATAGAGTTGCCGATAATGCGCGCTGGAGACAGGTTCAATCGCAGCTTGCAGCGCCCTGCCCTGTTGTTGTAACTGCTGCAAAATAGCGCAAGCAAAGCCATACCAACTGGTTTCGCCCTGGCAGGCCAGATGATACAAACCGGCACTATCGCTGCGACCAGACAGCAGCTGGCGCAACATCAACACTGCTTGTTGCGCTACCACACGGGCCGGCGTCGGCGCGCCAATCTGATCGTCCACCACTTGTAAAGTTTGATGATTGAGCAGCCGTGGCAACACGGCCTGTAAAAAATGCCGGCCATGACTGTCGTACAACCAACCGGTGCGCAGGATCAGCGCTTTGTGACATAGCGCCAGCACTGCCTGATCGCCTGCCCATTTGCTGGCGCCATACACCGAAAGTGGCGCTGGCTGAGCCAGCTCTGTCCAGGGCTGGTC
>Ga0114982_1000209_pt1 | contig 31293 bp, 24 predicted proteins | sample Shrwel_input2_FT_FD_87183 | JGI IMG/M metagenome (GOLD analysis project Ga0114982, IMG submission 87183) | Subsurface microbial communities from deep shales in Ohio, USA - Utica-3 well 1 S input2 FT | ecosystem: Environmental > Aquatic > Deep subsurface > Shale gas/oil reservoir > Produced... | reverse complement strand
TTTATCGACATTTTCAACTTTTTCAAACTCACCGACCTTACCGCTTTCGAAGCCTGCTTATCGCTGGACCCCGTCGGCATGGGGCGCATTATAGGGAGTTTTTCGCCGGGCGCAAGCGACAATTTACTATAAATGCACTGACTGCTGCATAATTCAGCGCTTTGTCGGTAATAGGGATAGAATCGGTTACTTATTCAACATTTCAAGCATACTTTGATGCAAAACAATAGATAACGACAGACAAACCATGTTGCTGCCGTTATCAAGATGAACATCAGCGCAGATTTGGTGCCAGCCACATTTCTGCTTCTTGCAGGCTAAAGCCTTTACGACTTGCGTAATCCTGCAACTGGTCCTGATCAATTTTACTGACCGCAAAGTATTTACTGTCAGGATGCGCCAGATACCAACCTGAGACTGCAGCACCTGGCCACATGGCATAACTCTCAGTGAGTTCCAGACCAATTTCCGCCGTAGCATTAAGCATGCTAAATAATGTGCCTTTTTCGGTATGCTCAGGACAAGCAGGATAACCAGGTGCAGGCCGAATGCCCTGATAAGCCTCCCGGATTAAGGCTTCATTATCCAGCGCTTCAGCGGCGGCATAACCCCAGTAATCTTTTCGAACCTGTTGATGCAGGTATTCAGCCAGTGCCTCTGCTAAACGATCCGCCAGCGCTTTGACCATAATACTGTTGTAGTCATCATGAGCCGCAGCAAACTCAGCCGCAAACTCATCCGCGCCAAAACCTGTGCTGACCGCAAAGGCACCTATATAGTCGGCAATACCAGAAGATGCCGGAGCGACAAAATCGCCTAAACAACAATTGGGCGCATTGTTACGAAGTTGCAGTTGCTGCCGCAGATTATATAAACGGTGTTTCTCAACAGAACGGCTCTCATCGGTATAGACAATAATGTCATCGCCTTCGCTATTCGCCGGGAACAAACCAAAAATGGCCCGTCCTGTCACTTTGCGTGAACCAATCATCAGATCCAACATGTCGTTGGCATCCTGGTAGACCTTGCGCGCTTCAATCCCCACTTCCGGATGATTCAGGATAGCCGGGAATTTGCCGGATAACTGCCAGGTAAGAAAAAACGGTGTCCAGTCGATAAAATCACGTAACAACTGCAAGTCCACATCCTGCCAGATATGGATGCCTGGTTTTTTAGGCGCAGCAGCGACTTTGCTCAGGTCAAGCTGAAACTTATTGTCACGAGCCTGCGCCAGCGTCAGCATCTTCTCACCAGGCCTGGCGCGCTGATGTTGTTCGACTGCCCTTCGATACTCATCACTCACCCTAGCCAGATATTCTTCTTTCTGGGTTGGGCTAATCAACGACTGCACCACCGACACACTGCGCGATGCATTTGGCACATAAACCACGCCATGCGGATAATTGGGGGCGATTTTTATCGCCGTGTGAGCCTTAGACGTGGTCGCCCCCCCTATTAATAGTGGGATGGTAAAACCAAGCCGGGTCATTTCTTTGGCAACATGCACCATTTCATCCAATGAAGGTGTAATCAGGCCAGATAAACCGATGATATCCACTTCAAGCTCTTTGGCTTTTTGCAGTAATGTGGCACATGGCACCATGACGCCTAAATCAATCACTTCATAGTTATTACACTGCAACACCACACCGACAATATTTTTACCGATATCATGTACATCGCCTTTGACTGTCGCCATCAGCACCTTGCCCTGCGCTTTGCTGCCAGTGCCGGCTTTTTCCAATTCAATATAAGGCTGTAAATAAGCCACTGCTTTTTTCATCACGCGGGCAGATTTCACCACCTGCGGTAAAAACATTTTACCTTCGCCAAATAAATCACCGACCACATTCATGCCATCCATCAGTGGACCTTCAATCACATGCAGGGGTCTTTCTACTTGCTGACGGGCTTCTTCAGTATCAATATCGATAAAATCAGTGATGCCTTTAACCAGCGCGTGCTCCAGTCTTTTACTGACTGGCCAGCTACGCCAGGCTTCGTCTTCTTTGACCGCGACAGTGCCATCCCCTTTAAATTGTGCAGCAATCTCCAGCAAACGTTCAGTGGCATCATCGCGGCGATTGAGGATCACATCTTCGACCCTTTCTCTGAGAAGTTGCGGAATGTCATCGTACACAGCCAGTTGCCCGGCATTCACAATGCCCATATCCATCCCCGCTTTAATCGCGTGATACAAAAACACGGAATGGATAGCTTCGCGCACCGGATCATTACCGCGAAACGAAAACGAAACGTTGGAAACACCACCGGAAATTTTGGCGTGTGGACACACACGTTTAATCTCGCGGGTGGCCTCAATAAAGTCGACGGCGTAATTGTTATGTTCTTCAATCCCGGTTGCCACCGCGAAAATGTTCGGGTCAAAGATAATGTCCTGGGGCGGAAAACCAATTTGCTCCACCAGGATTTGATAAGCGCGCTGACAAATTTCCACCTTCCGTTGCTTGGTATCCGCCTGCCCTACTTCATCAAACGCCATCACCACGACAGCAGCACCATAGCGGCGTAACAGTTTGGCTTGCTGCACAAATTGGGCTTCGCCTTCTTTGAGCGATATCGAATTGACGACAGGCTTACCCTGAATACATTTTAATGCAGCTTCAATCACTTCCCACTTTGAAGAGTCAACCATGATAGGGACGCGGGAGATATCAGGTTCCGATGCCAGCAAATTAAGATAACGCACCATGGCAGCTTTGCTATCGAGCATCGCTTCGTCCATGTTGATATCAATGATTTGAGCACCGTTTTCCACTTGTTGCCGGGCGACCTGCAGCGCGGCTTCATATTTGCCATCCATGATCAGTTTTTTAAAACGGGCGGAGCCGGTGACATTGGTACGTTCACCAATATTGATAAATCTGACTTGTTGCATTACCACTCCAACGAAAAGGCTTCAAGGCCGGCCAGATTAAACTGATTCGAACAGGGTTTTGGTTGACGGGGCCTGAGTCCGGCAACTGCCTCGGCAATTGCCCGGATATGTTCTGGTGTCGTGCCACAACAGCCACCAACGATATTCAGAAAACCCTGTGCTGCCCAATCTTTAATTTCGATCGCCATCTCAACGGCACCCAAATCATATTCGCCAAATTCGTTTGGCAAGCCAGCGTTTGGATGCACCGAGACATAACATTCGGAAATACCTGATAAGGTTTCGACATAAGGTCTTAATAAATCGGGTCCGAGCGCACAATTCAAACCAAAACTCACAGGCTCCACATGCGCCAGCGAATTATAAAATGCCTCTGTCGTCTGACCGGATAAGGTTCGGCCTGAAGCATCAGTAATAGTGCCGGAAATCATCACCGGCAATTTATAGCCGATGTCATCAAATACCTTTAAAACCGCAAAAGCGGCTGCTTTGGCATTGAGCGTATCAAAGATAGTTTCCAGCATAATAATGTCAGCACCACCTTCAATCAGCGCCAGCGTGGATTCACTATAAGCGGCGACCAGAGTGTCAAAATCTACATTACGATATCCAGGATCGTTCACATCCGGCGAAATGGATGCGGTTCTGTTGGTCGGGCCTAATACACCAGCGACATAACGCGGTTTGTCAGGGTTTAATCCGGTAAATTCATCGCACGCTTGCCGTGCCAGCGCTGCGGACGCACGGTTAATTCTGGCAGACAAGTGCGACATGTCATAATCAGCCATCGCAATGGTGGTCGCATTAAAACTGTTGGTTTCCAGAATATCAGCGCCTGCCGCCAAATATTGGCGGTGAATATCCAAAATAATCTGCGGTTGAGTCAGCACCAATAAATCGTTGTTACCTTTCAAATCAGATGGCCAGTTCGCAAACTCTTCACCGCGATAATCTGCTTCCTGCAACTGACAGGCTTGGATCATGGTGCCCATGGCACCATCCAGTACCAAAATTCGCTCGCTTAGCAACTGCGCTAACGCTGCTGGTGTTACCCTCAGGGAACTGCCTGATAAACTTGCCATTAAACCCGCTCCTGCCCAATTTGCTGAATATCAAAAGGCGTCGCCTGATAGACATAATAGTTCAGCCAATTACTGAATAATAAGAATGCATGGCTTTGCCATAATTTTTGCGGTCCCTTCGCCGGTTCATTGTCGCGGAAATAATTTTCCGGCACTTTAGGCTCTAAGCCAGCCGCTACATCACGCTGATACTCGTCATTGAGTGTGGTTAAATCATATTCCGGATGTCCGGTCACAAAAACCCGGCTGCCGCTACTGTTTTGCAATAAATAAGCGCCCGTCACATCAGCTTCTGCCAACACATGGATATCAGCATGTTGCTGATATTTTTGTTTTGGTACCTGGGCATAACGAGAGTGTGGTACCAAAAACTTATCGTCAAAACCACGAACTAACGGACTCAGTGGTTGCACCACATCTTGCCAATAGACCCCAGACAATTTATCGCCACGAATTTCACGCTGCAATCCATAGTAATAATACAGGGCCGCATGAGCAGCCCAACACAGGAATAAGGTAGAGGTAACATGGCGATCTGCCCAGGCCAGAATTTCCGATAATTGCGGCCAATAACTCACATCTTCATAATCAACCAAGCCCAGTGGCGCGCCGGTAATAATGAGTCCGTCGTAATTTTGCTGCTCAACATCAGAGAAATATTTATAAAAGCAGTTTAAGTGACTGGCAGGGGTATGTTTACTGACATGGTTGTCTAACCGGATCAATTCAACATCGACCTGCAATGGACTATTTGCTAATAATCGCAATAGCTGAATTTCGGTGGTTACTTTGTTTGGCATTAAATTCAGAATGGCGATGCGCAGTGGCCGGATATCCTGTCGTAAAGCTCTGCTTTCTGTCATTACAAACACATTTTCAGCAGATAAGGCTTCAACGGCTGGTAATTGATCAATCACTTTAATAGGCATAACAGCTCCTGACAGGATAAAAAGTGCTGCTACTTTGGCGAAAAAGCGGCTGATTGTCAACTTCTATACGTTTAGATGGCTATTTATTAGAGCAGGTTTGCAAAAAGCTCGCAAAAGCAAAAAACCACCATCGCGACGCTGATGTCACCATGGTGGTTTTAGCTAGAGGCCAGCGACTCAAGTCCTGGCGACTGAAGTGATGAACGCTAATCAGCCAAGCAACAAAGTTGATTACTTGATGCCAGACCAGCTAGATTCAACACTCAATTTGGATATGGCGCAGCAATAACAAAAGCGACGCCAATGAATTACAGATCCTGCTCCAGTTCGGCTTCGTCTAATAACTCTTCAGCAGCAACCGAAACTTTCACCTTGGTTGGGTCTAATAACAATCTGTTGCGCAGTTCAGTTTCAATCTCAAGCGCAATGGCTGGATTATCCTGCAAAAACTTCATAGAGTTGGCTTTGCCCTGACCAATTTTATTGCCTTTATAAGCGTACCAGGCACCGGATTTATCAATCAGTTTCTCCGCAACACCGAGATCGATCAGCTCACCATTTTTGCTGATGCCAGCACCATACTGAATAATAAATTCAGCTTGTTTAAACGGCGGTGCGACTTTATTTTTCACGACTTTAACGCGGGTCTCGTTACCAACCACTTCGTCACCTTCTTTCACCGAACCGATCCGACGAATATCCAGTCGCACTGAAGCATAGAATTTTAATGCATTACCACCAGTGGTGGTTTCAGGCGAGCCAAACATGACGCCAATTTTCATCCGGATTTGGTTGATGAAAATACATAAGGTGTTCGAGCGTTTGATGTTACCCGTTAATTTACGCAGCGCTTGTGACATTAAACGGGCTTGTAAACCAACATGACTGTCACCCATATCGCCTTCAATTTCCGCTTTTGGTGTTAAAGCAGCGACTGAGTCGACAACGATCACATCAACAGCGGCAGAGCGGACCAGCATGTCACAAATTTCTAGCGCTTGTTCACCAGTGTCAGGCTGTGAAACCAGCAAGTCAGCCACGTTCACGCCCAGTTTGGCAGCGTATAATGGATCCAACGCGTGTTCAGCATCGATAAAAGCACAGGTTTTACCCATTTTTTGCGCTTCGGCAACCACCTGCAGCGTTAAAGTGGTTTTACCTGAGGATTCAGGACCATAGATTTCTACAATACGACCACAAGGTAAACCACCGATGCCAAGCGCAATATCCAGGCCTAATGAACCTGTTGGGATAAAATCGATATCCAATGCAGTGCTGTCGCCCAGCCGCATAATCGATCCTTTACCAAACTGACGTTCAATTTGACCTAAGGCAGCGGCCAGTGCTTTTTGCTTGTTGTCGTCCATCTGAATCTCCGGCTAAAAATCTGAAAAGGCATTAAATGCTGTATGCTCATACAGTAGTTGAATGCGTTTGCTCTGTCAACAATAAAATCAATTGCTGCAGCGCAAAATCAACGGATTGCTGCCGGACTGCGCTGCGATCGCCATGAAACACCAACCGGGTGCTGACGGTGTGACCAAACAGGAAAAAACCAAAACAAACAGTGCCAACAGGTTTGGTGGCGGTCCCACCATCCGGTCCGGCGATCCCAGAAACCGCGACCGCCACTTGGGCATTCGCTGCATTAGCCGCCCCTTGCACCATTTCCTGCACCGTTTCTTCACTGACGGCACCAAATTGCAGCAAAGTCGCGCTTTTCACCGCCAACAATTGTTGCTTGGCTTTGTTGCTGTAAGTAATAAAACTGCGATCCAGATAAGCAGAGCTACCGGGAATCGCGGTCAGACTATAAGCAATTCCCCCGCCGGTACAGGATTCAGCGGTGGTGATAGTCGCTTTTTTCCGTAATAATAGCTGACCAAGTTCAGCCGCCAGTTGTTCGGTGTTTGCAGGAACTGTCATTGTTGATCCAAGCAGGAAACCAGACCCCCATTATGCCGTCAGAAAAACCAAGCGGGCAAGTAGCGAACGCCGCACTCAGTGCCCATACCCCGATGATGCAACAGTATCTTGGCCTGAAAGCCGAAAATCCGGACATTCTGCTGTTTTACCGGATGGGTGATTTTTATGAGTTATTTTATGAAGATGCAAAAAAAGCTGCCGCATTGCTGGATATCTCCCTGACCAAACGCGGTCAGTCGGCCGGAGCCCCTATCCCGATGGCGGGTATTCCACATCATGCCATCGAAAATTATCTGGCACGGTTGGTACAGCTCGGTGAATCCGTCGCCATCTGTGAGCAAGTCGGCGATCCGGCGCTGAGTAAAGGCCCGGTCGAACGTAAAGTTGTGCGCATCGTCACCCCTGGCACCGTCACTGACGAAGCGTTACTGAATGAGCGACAGGACAATCTGCTGGCCGCCGTCTATCAGGTGAAGCAACATTACGGCGTGGCTTATCTCGATTTATCTGCAGGTCGCTTTTTGCTGACACAAGTTGAGCAACTGGATGATTTATATGGCGTCTTGCAACGACTAAACCCGGCTGAATTGCTCTATAGTGAAGATCATCAGTTGCCGGAATCGTTACTAAATCGAAAAGGCAGCCGGCGCCGGCCTGTGTGGGAGTTTGAAATTAAAACCGCCGAACGGGCCCTTTGCCAGCAATTTGGCACCCGTGACCTGCAAAGTTTTGGCATCAGTGAAGCGCCGGTGGCATTAATGGCCGCGGGTTGTCTGATGCAATATGTCAAAGATACCCAACGCAGTGCACTGCCACATCTTCGCGCCGTGGCACTGGAGCGCGCTCAGGATCATATAGTGCTGGATGCGGCGACCAGACGTAATCTGGAACTCACCCAAAGATTAAACGGACAGTTTGATCAAACACTGGCATCAGTGCTGGATCAATGCCAGACGGCGATGGGCAGCAGGTTGCTAAAACGCTGGATCCATGCCCCGCTGCGCGATCAAGCTGTGGTTCAGGCCAGACATCAAGCTGTGGCAGAACTACAACAACACTATCTTGAGCTGCAACCGCAATTAAAACAAATCGGCGATATTGAACGTATTGTCGCCAGGCTGGCGCTGCGCAGTGCCAGACCGCGTGATTTTGCCAGATTACGCCAGGCCCTGCAGCAACTCCCTGAATTGGCTGCGGGTTTGCAGCCATTGCATAGCCCTTTGCTGCAGCAAATCAGTCTGGATTGCCAACCACTGCCTGAACTTTGTCAGTTGCTGGAGCAAGCCATTATTGAAACACCGCCTGTGCTGATCCGCGATGGTGGTGTTATCGCGCCGGGCTATTGCGCTGAACTGGATCAATGGCGGGCATTGGCCACCGGAGCCACCGATTATCTGGAACAATTGGAACAGCGGGAAAAAGAGCGCACCGGTATTGCTTCTTTAAAAGTGGGCTTTAATAAAGTCGCAGGTAATTTTATTGAAACCGGCCGTGCCGCCGCCGACGCTGTGCCAGCAGATTATATCCGACGCCAAACGCTGAAAAATAATGAGCGTTACATTATCCCTGAGCTGAAAGAATATGAAGACAAAGTGCTTGGTAGTCAAAGCAAAGCCTTAGCACTGGAAAAGCAATTGTATGAAGCCTTATTTGACTTAACGGCTCCGCACTTATTTGCTTTACAGCAGTTAGCAGCCCGCTTGTCTGAACTGGATGTGCTGACCAATTTTGCCGAACGTGCGCTCAGCCAGCAATATCAGCAACCGATGTTTAGCAGCATCAGTGGCATTCGCATCGAAGCTGGCCGTCACCCGGTGGTCGAAACTGTCAGCGCAGACCCTTTTATTGCCAACCCATTGTTGATGCAGTCCAACCGTCGCATGTTGCTGGTGACAGGCCCGAATATGGGCGGTAAATCAACTTACATGCGGCAAACCGCGTTGATTGTGTTGATGGCCTATATCGGTTGTTTTGTGCCGGCAGCTTCAGCTCAGATAGGTCCGATTGACCGTATTTTCACCCGTATTGGTGCATCGGATGATTTAGCCTCAGGCCGATCCACTTTTATGGTGGAAATGACTGAAACTGCGACTATTTTGCATCACGCCACCGCACAGAGTCTGGTGCTGATGGATGAAATCGGTCGGGGCACCAGTACCTATGACGGTTTATCATTGGCTTGGGCTTGTGCCGATTACCTAGCCACACGGCTGCAAGCGCTGACGCTGTTTGCGACCCATTATTTCGAACTGACCGAATTGGCTAATCTGTTACCAGGCGTGGTCAATATTCACCTGGATGCAGTTGAACATGATGAACACATCGTCTTTATGCACCAGGTTCAGGATGGTGCCGCCAGTAAAAGTTATGGTTTGCAGGTGGCGCAACTCGCTGGCGTCCCTAAAACGGTGATTCAGCAAGCGAAACAAAAATTACGGCAACTGGAACAACAAAGCAGCCACCACGACCTGGGCAAGAATGTTGTCCCTACCCAACAGAGTCTGGCGTTGGAGCCCAGTGAACACCCGTTACTGGCGCAAATCCGGACGCTGCAACCGGATGAGTTAACACCGCGTCAGGCGCTTGAACTTTTGTATCAGCTAAAACGCCAACTTTAAAATATCTGATGGCGATAAGCGAAAACGGGAGCTAAGCTCCCGTTTTATTTTCCAGCCGCTAAATAGCTTTATTCCTGGAACAAGGTCTCAATATTCAAACCCTGATGCGTCACAATCTCCCGCAACCGGCGTAATGCTTCGACCTGAATTTGCCGCACCCGCTCCCGGGTTAACCCAATTTCTCTGCCAACATCTTCCAGCGTCGAAGGCTCGTAGCCGAGCAAGCCAAAACGACGTGCCAACACTTCCCGTTGTTTTGGATTTAACTCTTCAAGCCATAACACCAGATGCTGACGGATATCGGCGTCCTGCAATTCAGTTTCCGGGCCCAGTTCTTTTTCATCTGCCAGAATGTCCAGCAGCTGTTTTTCGGATGAACCGGCGACAGGCGTATCAACAGAAGTGATTTTTTCATTCAGCTTCAGCATTTTACGAACTTCTTCCACCGGTCTGTCCAGCGCCGCCGCAATTTCTTCCGGCGTTGGTTCATGATCCAACCGCTGTGACAATTCGCGGGCTGCCCGCAGATAAATATTCAACTCTTTCACCACATGAATAGGTAACCGGATGGTCCGGGTTTGATTCATGATGGCGCGCTCTATCGTTTGACGGATCCACCAGGTGGCATAAGTTGAAAAACGAAAACCACGTTCCGGATCAAATTTTTCTACCGCGCGGATCAGACCAAGATTACCTTCTTCGATCAGATCCAACAACGCCAGACCACGATTGATATAACGTCTGGCAATTTTGACCACCAAGCGTAAATTACTTTCAATCATGCGTTTACGGGCGGCTTGATCGCCTTTGAGGGACAAACGGGAGAAATAAACTTCTTCTTCGGCAGAAAGTAGGGGTGAGAAACCAATTTCGCCCAGATAAATCTGGGTAGCATCCATGGCTCTTTGACTGTCATCACGGACAAAGACATCGTCCGGGGTATTTTCTTCTTCAGTTGCTAAAGCGGCTAAGTCCGGTTCGCCCTCTTCATCTAGCAACACAACGTCTTCGGTTAAATCTGACTCTTTAAAATCAACTACTTCGTCTTCATCTTTATGTCCCATATCCTTCTCCCAACTCTACCAGGGTGGTCACACCTTAACAGCCAGAAATCCATTCTGAGCGTTATGAGCTTGTGATGTTTTATTTAAGGTATTTGAGCGGATCAACCGATTGGCCACGAAAACGAATTTCAAAGTGCAGTTGCACACGCTCTGCATCAGTGTTGCCCATTTCTGCAATCGTTTGACCTGCAGACACCTGATCACGCTCTTTCACTAACAACCGGTGATTGTGAGCATAGGCACTGAGGAAATCATCATTGTGTTTGATAATGACCAGATTGCCATATCCGCGTAATGCATTGCCGGCATAGACCACCTGCCCTGCTGCAGTCGCTTTGATCGGTGTCCCGACAGCACCACCAATATCAAGGCCTTTGTTGCCATGTTCTTGGTAAGAAAACTTCGCCAGGATCGGACCTTTCACTGGCCACGCCCATTGCGCTACGTTTCTATTACTGGTACTATTGCCGGTTTTTTCAGGTTCTTCGACCTGTTGATTCTGACCATAACGCTTTTGATTTTGCTGTGCAACAACTTTAGCGTTTTTTGATGAAGTGGTTGATTTTATTGGTAGTGAATAATTCTTATTTGCTAATTTTCCACTGCCGGAGGGGCCCCGGACTGCCGTTCGGTAGCTCTGTTGTGGGCTGGTGATCAGGACTTGTCCGACATAAATGGTATAAGGTTCGGCAATATGATTGATCCTGGCCAGACTGCGATAATCCATCCCAGCGCGAAAGGCGATCGAAAACAAGGTATCGCCTCTTTTTACCTGATAGGTATCCGCGGTTAAAGTGCGTTTTGGGGCTCTTTTACTGACCCATTCGTCCACAGGTGCCGGAGAGTGATTGCCAGAGCATCCCGCCAGGGCAATTGCTCCAACCGCAAAACCGAGATACAGGCCAAGGCCGGATTTACGATTAGCCATAAAGCACGTACAACAAGCCGCCAACCGCCACTGTGCCCCAACCAAGCCAGTCGACAATGTCGCGCAGTTTTTGCTGCATTTTACTGCCGCCCCAGTACATCAGTCCTGCGACCAGGAAAAACCGGCTGGCGCGGCCAATCAAAGACGCAATCACAAAAGGCAAAAATGCCATCTGCATTAAACCCGCACCTACCGTAAACAACTTATACGGAATGGGCGAAAAACCGGCGATAAATACCACCCAGACGCCATAATCTTTAAACCAGCGTTCTACCAAAGCAAAAGTGTCCTGATAGCCCATATACTGAATAAAGGGTAACACGACCGGCTCGTACAACAACCAGCCGAGCAGATAACCAAAAATGCCCCCCAGCACCGAAGCTATTGTGGTTAAGGTGGCAAAACGCCAGGCTTTCTCCGGATGTGCCAATGCCATCGGCGCCAACATCACATCCGGTGGGATAGGAAAAATCACCGATTCGGTGAAGCTTAAACCAAACAAATACCGCTCGGCATGACGGTGTCTGGCCCAGGTTAACGCTTTATCATACATCCAGCTAAAAATTTTCAACGACGTCTCCATTTTGCCTCAGGCAAGTTCACCCGGAACCAACGGCACAAACCGGACTGACTCCACATCTTTTTGTTTAAATTCATCACCCTGGCGGGTAAAAATCCGTAATACCTGCTCATGTGCCCCCACCGGGATCACCAAACGTCCGCCTTCGGCGAGTTGCTGCAATAACGCTTGTGGCACCTGTACCGGCGCCGCAGTGACAATAATACAATCAAAGGGAGCCTTACTGGCCCATCCAAGCCAACCATCGCCATGTTTCATTGCGACATTATGCAAATCAAGTTGTTGCAGCCGGCGCTTGGCCTGAAATTGTAAGGTTTTAATGCGCTCAACCGTACAGACCTGGTTGAAAAGCTGTGCCAGAATGGCGGTCTGATAGCCAGAGCCTGTACCGATTTCCAACACCTTCTGTGGTTGCCATTGTGGCTCGTCTTGCTGAGTTAATAACAACTCAGTCATTTTAGCCACAATATAAGGCTGAGAAATAGTCTGGCCCTGACCAATAGGTAAGGCCGTGTTTTCATAGGCTTTATGCGCCAGAACCATTTCAACGAACAAATGCCGTGGAGTTTGTGCAATAGCAGCTAGCACCCGCGGATCACGAATGCCATCCTGTTGCAATTTCTGTGACAGCAGCGCTGCGCTGCGTGACGTCGCGACAGCCATTATGCCAACTCAATACCGCTGAGCCAGTCACGTAATGGCTCCAGACTACGATAGGCGGTCATATCAATCTGCAACGGCGTCACCGAAGCATAACCATTGGCGACAGCATAAAAGTCGGTACCTTCACCTGCATCCAGCTCAGGACCCAAAGAGCCATACCAATAAATGGTGCGCCCCCAGGGATCGGTGGTGCCTGTCATGGTTTCGGCTTTATGCCGACGTCCCAACCGCGTCACCTGAATGCCTTTTAACTCAGCCAAAGGCACTGCGGGTACATTAATATTCAGGATCTGATCGGCCGGTAACGGATGAGATTTAAGCTTTTTAATCACCTGTAAAGTGACATAGGCCGCAGTGTCAAAAAAATCGTCGTTGTGACCCGCCAAAGACACCGCAATGGCAGGTAAACCCAGATGCCGGCCTTCTGTCGCCGCAGCCACAGTGCCGGAATACAACACATCATCGCCCATATTGGCGCCATGATTAATACCAGCCACCACTAAATCCGGCGCCCTGGCTAATAATTGGCTGATGGCAAGATGCACGCAATCGGTCGGAGTGCCGTTGACAGCGATAAAACCATTGTCAAGGTGCTGAGTGCGCAACGGATTAAGCAAAGTTAACGAGTTACTGGCACCACTACAATTGCGATCGGGCCCAACCGTGGTGACCTCTGCAATCTGGCTTAACGCCTGTTGCAATACCCGGATCCCTTTGGCATACACACCGTCATCATTACTTAATAAAATCCGCATTTAACACTCCAACATCACTTGTTCCCGACCCAGATCCTGATACTGCAGTAATTCACGTAACACAGAGGTGGCAAAACAACCGGTTGGCAACGCAAATTGCAGCTCCAGTGTATCACCTTGCCACTGATAACTCAGTGCTTTTGGCTGTAACCTAGTGGCTCGGCGTTCAGTATTGACATTCAAATCACACAGCGCCTGCACCCAATGCTGATAGGGTGCCAGTTGTTGTAATTGCCAGTCGAGCGCAGCGCCACTTTCCAGCACTTTGCCGACGCCGGGTAACACCGCTGTCGGATGTAAATCTGCCAGGGCCAACCGCTGACTAATATCCTCGGTCAACTCAGGCACAGTAAACACTGAGCCGGTGCCATCCAATTGCACCACGGCACCTGGTAACAGGGTCAAAAACATACCTTGTTGCACCCGGGCCGACACCTGCTGATTAAATAACATCGAACGACTGGCCGATAAGGCCAGACCGCGTAATTGCCGATCCGGAATACTTTCACCGGCAAACAAACGGGCGGCGAGCTGTAAGTTGCCACCACCATGACCAAAACGCTGCTCGCCATAATAATTTGGCACGCCCTGCTTAATTTGCTGCAGCCGGGCTTCGACTGCGGCGACATCACTGATCTGACGCAATCTTAACCGGAAATGGTTTTGCTTAATCGAGCCTAATTTTAACCGGCGTTGATGACGAACAGTCTGCAAAATCCGCACGCCTTCGATATTCCAGTGCTGGAAATCTAATTCTTGTTTAATCGGCACCGGCAAACAAAACCATTGCCGGGTCACAGCATGGCGATCTTTTAAGCCGGCATAACTAACCAACCGGGCTTTTAAACCGGCCGCCGCCGCAATTTGCTTAGCCACATATTGGGTATTCTGGCCAATTTTTTCGACCAATAACAGCAGATGTTCACCCTGACCTGTCGGGGTGAAGCTGAGTTCTTCATCAACAATAAAGTCATCAGCGACAGTACGCAGCTTGCCGGTGACCTGCGGCTGACCATATAAATAAGCCAGTGGCGGAAAGTCAGGTGCACTGACAACACTTCGTTCCGTGCTGGCCGTCATTTGCTCATCATGTTGTGTCATGCCGACTGCACCAACAGCACAACAGCTTCCACCGCAATACCTTCTTTTCGGCCAACAAAACCCAGTTGCTCTGTGGTGGTAGCTTTTACATTGACCTGATGCAGCTCACATTGTAAATCCGCCGCCAGCACCTGGCGCATCGCCAGAATATGCGGCGCCATTTTCGGCGCCTGCGCCATAATGGTCACATCCAGATTACCAGGCTGGAAACCGAGCTTTTGCATATCAGCCACGACTTTTCGCAGCAGGATACGACTATCGATACCTTTAAAAGCAGCATCGGTATCAGGGAAATGGTGACCGATATCCCCAAGTGCCAGCGCCCCTAAGATGGCGTCAGACACGGCATGCAACACCACATCACCATCGGAATGTGCCAGCAGGCCCCTGGCATAATCGATTTTTACCCCGCCCAGCGTGATAGGGCCTTCGCCACCAAAGGCGTGTACATCAAAGCCATGGCCGATACGGAATGGGATCATTGTTGCTCCAGATAAAAACGTGCCAGTGCGAGATCTTCTGGCTGGGTAATTTTGATATTGTCGGCCCGGCCAGGCACCAACAACACAGGTTGTTGCGCCCATTCCAGCGCAGAAGCTTCATCGGTGACAACAGCTCCTGCTGCCAGTGCACTGGTCAAACAATGGCGTAATAAGTCAGTCGGGAACAGTTGAGGTGTCAGCGCATGCCACAGCTGTTGGCGTTCCACGGTCTGTTGAATATGTAACGAACCGGTAGCGGCAACGGATCTTTTCATGGTATCCCGCACCGGAGTGGCTAAAATGCCGCCTTGCTGAGCGTCGAGGCACTGATGGATTAACTGGCGAATATCATCCAGTTGCACCAGGGGCCTGGCCGCATCATGCACCAGCACCCAGGGATATTGCCTTGCATCAATGGCCTGCAGCGCGTTCAGCACTGAATTGGCACGTTCAGCACCGCCAGCTATCCTGATCACTTGTGGATCCGAAACCAGCGGTGTTTGCACAAAATAAGGATCATCCGCTGATAATGCCAGCCAGATGGGGCCAAGTTCAGGCAGTTGCTGTAGCCGGTTGACGGTATGCTGTAAAATGGTTTTACCGGCCAGTTGTAAATATTGTTTCGGCCGATCGGCCTGCATGCGCTGGCCAACACCAGCGGCGGGAATTACAACGGCAATGGTCATTTTTTACCTTGCGGGGTCAATAAACGGAAAAAGACTTCGTCTTGCCGCACCAGACCCAGTTCGTTTCTGGCACGCTCTTCAATCGAGTCCAGTCCACCTTGTAAATCCGCCACATCGGCTTGCAGCAATTGATTACGTTTAGCCAGTTGCAAATTACTGGCCTGGTGGCTGGCGAGTTCTTCTTTGTGCTGCAGATATTCTTTGACGCTGTGCTGGCCAAGCCAGAGCCGATGCTGTAAAGCGGCACACAGCAACAGCAGGATCAGGATTAATAAACGCATGGTGCACCTGCAGAATGAAAGTGCAGTTATTATGAAGACTTCAGCCACAGCTGAAAAGCCCTACCGCGTGTTTTTGCAGAGCAGAACCGATAAAAGCGCCCTTAGCACACAGCCTTGGCACCGGCTGAGCGGAAGTGGCGTTTAGCCGACTGCGGTATTTTTGCCGCCAGCTATTTTCGCCGGGTGAGGTTTAGCAAAATTCTGCCAATTCAGCCGACTGGCCAACAACATTTCCCGCAGCGTAAGACGCCTTGGGTGGATGCGTTGCTGATTGCGCCACTGATGACCACAACAGACCGCCATCAGGACAGTTTTACCAGGTTTAAGCAGTAGCTTTTGTTGATTATCAGGCTCTTGTGGCCAACCAGCCATGGCAAACCAGCCATGTTCGTTGCAATGGATGCGCTGACCCGCCCGGTCAATCTCATCTATCGAATCAAGCCGGATTTGTTCAATCTGCTGCTCTTTGACATAAACAGGAACTAACAACCCTAGCTTGGCATATTGATGGTAATAACTGAAATTACTGGCAGACGCATCGATATGTGGCAGCGGACAACGGCGGCTTTGCGCATGTAACCAACTGGCGTTGACAGTGTCCAGTTGCAGTGGTGACGGGTGTTTTAACATCAAAAAAGCAGCTTCACGCACATAAAAAGGCAAGCTTTGCAACCGCTTAGGTAGCGTATGCAGCTGTTCAGCCGGCGTTTGTGCCAGACGAGCCAGTTCCCGCTCGTACAAGGTGTTGCACAGCTCAGTATAAGTCTGTTGATGTTGCGGGCTAAACCAGAGATCGTTTTGGCTGCTCATGCACCGATGTTCGCTGTTTTTCCATCCGGGTGGAACCCAGGCCGCTGCAATCACGACAACGGCCTGACTTGCCTGCCCAAACGCTAATACCGCATTCAGGCAGGTGGAGCACTGTTACTGACCTTTGATCTCAATCCGGCCACGGTAAGGTGCTTTTGCCCCTAATTCCTGCTCAATCCGCAGTAACTGGTTGTACTTCGAGACCCGATCAGAACGGCACAGTGAACCTGTTTTGATTTGACCAGCAGCAGTACCCACTGCTAAATCCGCGATAAAGGCATCTTCAGTTTCGCCTGAACGGTGCGAAATGACGGCCGTAAAACCTGCATCTTTCGCCATTTTGATGGCGGCCAAAGTTTCTGTCAGCGAACCAATCTGGTTGAATTTAATCAGAATAGAGTTACCGATGCCCTGCTCGATACCACGGGTCAGGATTTTGGTGTTGGTCACGAACAAATCATCACCGACCAGCTGAACTTTAGCGCCAATTTTGTTGGTCAGATCTTTCCAGCCATCCCAATCAGACTCATCCAAGCCATCTTCAATCGAGACGATTGGGAATTTGGTCGCTAAACCTGCTAAGAAATCGTTAAATTCATAAGAGGTGAATTCTTTGCCTTCGCCAGACAGCTTGTATTTACCATCGACATAAAACTCAGAAGCAGCACAATCCAGCGCCAAAGTGATGTCTTTATTCAGCTCATAACCAGCTGCTGCGACTGCTTTGGAGATCACAGTTAACGCTTCTTCGTTTGATTTTAAATCTGGCGCAAAACCACCTTCATCACCCACAGCGGTATTTAAACCCTGGGCGTGCAGTTCTTTTTTCAACTGATGGAAAATCTCAGCGCCCATCCGCAGTGCTTCAGCAAAAGTTTTGGCACCCACCGGCTGCACCATAAACTCCTGGATATCCACGTTATTATCTGCGTGTTCACCGCCATTGATGATGTTCATCATCGGCACCGGCATAGAATACACGCCCGGCGTGCCGTTTAAGTCAGCGATGTGTTGATACAAAGGGATTTTTTTATCGGCAGCTGCTGCGCGAGCAACCGCTAAAGACACAGCCAGAATCGCGTTCGCGCCTAAGTTGGATTTTGATTCAGTGCCATCGAGCTCAATCATGATCTGGTCGACTTTGGCCTGCTCATAAGCAGACTGACCAACTAACGCCGCTTTGATTGGACCCTCAATATTGGCCACCGCAGTGCGTACGCCTTTACCTAAATAACGGCTCTTGTCGCCATCACGCAGTTCCAGCGCTTCACGGGTACCAGTCGAAGCACCTGAAGGTGCACAACCACGGCCCATCACGCCACTTTTCAAAAACACATCGGCTTCAACCGTTGGATTGCCACGCGAGTCCAGAATTTCACGGGCGACGATATTGATAATTTCAGACATTATTTTCCCCTGTAGACCAAAGCAAAAAAGCCGTGCAACAGGGCACGGCTTTTCAGATTATTTGGTCGTTTGTTGTTTCTGATATTTATATGCTGCAGCGACAAACCCCTGGAACAACGGATGCCCGTCGCGTGGCGTGGAGTTAAATTCCGGATGGAATTGCCCCGCCACAAACCATGGGTGGTTTGGTAGTTCAATCATTTCCACTAACTGATTATCCGCAGATAAACCAGAAATAATCAGGCCAGCCTCTTCAAGTTTCGCCACAAAGTGATTGTTCACTTCGTAACGATGACGATGACGTTCACTAATCACATCAGCGCCGTATGTTTCACGGGCTTTGGTATTGGCCTTGAGGTTACAGTTTTGGCTACCCAGACGCATGGTACCGCCTAAGTCGGAGTCGTCGGTACGAACTTCAACCTGACCTGCGCTGTCCAGCCACTCTGTGATGAGACCCACCACAGGGTAAGGCGTGTTCTTATTAAATTCAGTCGAATGTGCACCTTTCATGCCTGCCACGTTACGGGCAAACTCAATCAGGGCCACTTGCATGCCAAGGCAGATGCCAAGGTAAGGTACTTTGCTTTCACGGGCGTATTTGGCGGCAATAATTTTGCCTTCCACACCACGTTCACCAAAACCACCAGGCACCAGAATACCATCCAGACCAGCCAGAATGGCCGTACCTTTGGTTTCCACGTCTTGCGAATCAATATATTTAATCGTCACCGTCAAACGGTTTTTCAGGCCGGCATGATTCAGCGCTTCGTTCACCGACTTATATGCATCTTTTAATTCAACATATTTGCCGACCATCCCGATAGTAACTTCACCGGTCGGATTACTTTCCTGATACAACACCTGTTCCCATTCGGTCAGGTCGGCTTCAGGGCAGTTTAAGTAGAAACGGCGTACCACCAGATCGTCTAAACCCTGTGATTTTAACAGCGCCGGAATTTGATAAATGCTGGAAACGTCTTTTAACGAAATCACCGCGCGTTCTTCTACATTGGTAAAGAGCGCAATTTTGGCTTTTTCATTGCTTGGGATAGAGCGGTCTGACCGGCAGACCAGAATATCTGGCTGGATGCCAATAGAGCGTAATTCTTTTACCGAATGCTGGGTTGGCTTGGTTTTGATTTCACCGGCAGTGCCCAGATAAGGCACCAGGGTTAAATGCATAAATAACGCCCGCTCACGACCGATTTCGGTCCCCAGCTGACGAATGGCTTCTAAAAATGGTAAGGATTCGATATCACCGACAGTACCGCCGATTTCGACAATGGCAATATCATAACCTTCAGCACCAGCAACAACACGGGCCTTGATTTCATTGGTGATATGCGGAATGACCTGAATGGTGGCGCCTAAATAATCACCACGACGCTCGCGTCGTAACACTTCAGAGTAAATTTTACCCTGGGTGAAATTATTCAGCTTGGTCATTTTAGTGCGGATAAAGCGCTCGTAATGACCTAAGTCCAGATCGGTTTCAGCACCGTCTTCGGTGACAAACACTTCACCGTGCTGAATAGGGCTCATGGTGCCCGGATCCACGTTGATGTAAGGATCCAGTTTCAGGATTGTTACCTTCAGGCCACGCGCTTCTAAAATTGCTGCCAGCGATGCTGCGGCAATACCTTTACCTAAAGATGAGACAACCCCACCCGTCACGAAGATGTATCTTGTAGTCATGAGACCCCTGAGGCACGTTGAATTTGGATATCAGATCAAACTGCAATCAATAGCTTAGCTGTGTTTAAACACAGATGCTTCAGACAGATGCAGATTTGATATCAGGACGGGCGGAAAGTATAGCAAAGCTGCCCGCCAGGCTCAATCGAAAGCTTTGGTTAATCTGATTTAAAAAGCAAAAGCTACAGCTGTGCCGGATTATGCTACTGTCAAAGCTCAAATCAAAGACATGGAGTCACTATGAAAGTTGCCGTCGTCCTCTTGTTTGGCGTCTTGTTGCTGGGCGGCTGCCTGCAACAACAAGAATTCAGCCCGGGCCATACTGAATTAACCGAGTCGCAGGTCAGTATTACCTATACCCCTTTTGGTATTCCACATATTGAAGCCAAAACCTATAACGCGCTGGGTTATGGCATCGGTTATGTGCAGGCCAGCGACAACCTCTGCACCCTGGCCGAGCAGTTATTAAAATTACAGGGCGAAAAATCGCGTTTTTTTGGCGCGGGCAGCCAGCAAAAAAATCTGCTCTCAGATTTTGCCTATAAAGCGCTGAATTATCCGCAGCAAGCGCGGCAACTGCTCAGTACTTTACCGCTGGATAGTCAATTACTGCTGCAAGGCTTCAGTCGGGGCTGGAATCAACGACTGGCAGAGTTTGGCAGTCCGGCGGCCTACCCGACACCGTGCCGCGGTATGAGTTGGGTGGCCCCTATCACTGCCGAATTACTGCTGGCATTTCATCTGGATTTAGCCAGTCTGGCCAGCAGCCGTAATTTTTTACCGGCGATGACCATGGCCGCGCCCCCCTCCGCATCCAACAAAGCAGCGACTGGCCATGTCAAGATTGCAGCCACTATTGAAGGCATCGGCAGTAATGGCTGGGCGCTCGGGCAAGAAAAAACGGCCGGCGCCCACAGCATGCTGCTGGCCAATCCGCATTTTCCCTGGGATGGCGAGCTGCGTTTTTTTCAGCAACATCTGACCATTCCGGGTGAGCTTGATGTGGCTGGCGTCAGCATGATTGGCATGCCAGCGGTGCTGATTGGTTTTAACCGCCAGCTTGGCTGGACCCATACCGTATCCCAGGCCAAACGTTTCACTTTATATCAGTTGGAACTGGATCCGGCCAATCCGCTGCGCTACCGCTATGGCGACGGTTATCGCGACATCAGCGCTCAAACACTGGAGATTACCGTGTTACAGGCCGATCAAAGCCTGCAAACGGTGCGCCGTACTTTATACAGCAGCCATTATGGACCTATGCTGGATTTAACCAGCCTGTCACCAGCACTGGGCTGGAGTCAGCGCAGTGCCATCACCATGCGGGATGCCAATACCGGCAATGCCAGATTACTGCCACACTGGCTGGCGCTTGGCAAAGCCCGCAACAAAGCCGAATTTGTGCAGGCGTTTCATCAACAACAAGGCATTCCCTGGGTCAATACCATGATGGCAGACGCCCAAGGCAATAGCTGGTATGGCGATGGCAGCCAGGTACCGCTGCTGAGTCAAACCGCTGAGCTATATTGGTCGAAAGCGAGCCGTAGCCCACAGCTGGCGCCCATTTGGCAGGAGGGTGCCGGCAATATTCTGCTGCCAGGCAGCGATCCGGCGTTTGAATGGCAGTTGCATGCGCAAAGTAAAGTACCGGGGCTGGTGCCATTCAGTCTGGCGCCACAGCTGGAACGGCCTGATTATGTCTTTAATGCCAACAGCAGTCACTGGCTGAGCAATCTGCAAGCGCCGCTGGAAGGCTACAGTCTGGCGTATGGCCCTGAGCGGACGGAACGTAGCCCCCGTACCCGCTACAATGCATTGCTGATCAGCGGCCAGGATCCACTGCCACTTGCGGGCGCTGATGGCAAGTTTAATTTTACTGAGCTCAAAAGCGTATTCAGTCAACAAGGCTCATTGTTTGGCGCTGAACTTCGACTGGCGCTGGTGAGTCGTTGCCAACAGTTTCCTCAAATCCAATACCAAGGCGCCAGACTTGATTTAACCGCGGCCTGCCAGGCCTTACAACAATGGGATGGCCGGTATCGCACCGACAGCCGTGGCGCTCATGTGCTGCGCGAATTTTTGCTGGCTTTTCGCCGCAGCAGTGAAGCCAATCTCAGCCCTACTTTATATGCCACGCCTTTTGAGCCGACGCATCCAGCCACTACTCCTGCCGGATTAGCGCCTTATACCGCAGCCAGCCCAGAGCAAGATGCGGTGCTACAGGCGCTGGCAGCAGCAGTGGTCAGATTACAGCAAGCCGGGATAGCCCCCAATGCCGCGCTGGCAGAGATTCAGTTTCTACAAAAATCAGCTGCAGCGCCCAAGGTTGCGATGGCTGGAGGCTATTCCTTCGAAGGAGCCTTTAATATGAGTGAGCGCCTACTACCGTCACGAAGTACGGCAGATTTGGCCAATGTCAGCAGCGGCGACGCCGTTGCTGGCTCGCTATTGTCAGTACAACTCAGCATTACTGGCCCTGACTATGGTTACCGCATCAATTACGGCAGTAGTTTTGTCATGGCGTTACAATACACCGACCACGGACCCAAAGCAGAAATGCTGCACGCGTATGGCCAGTCGCATGATCCGGCGTCGCCGCATTTTAACGATTTAACCCTGCTGTTTAGCCGGGCACAGTGGCAGCCGATGTTATTTGAACGTGCTGAAATCGAGGCGGCTGCAGTCGAAAAACTATTGTTAGACAGTAATAGCAGTCCGACACCTTAGTGGCGTCGCCAGTCGCAGCAAGCGCGACCGACTGGCGCTGTTTCCTGTCAGTTTATCTTACAGCTTTTGTCAGTTTCCTTTTCAGGAGCAGAATAATGCCATGATAAATATCAAAATTTTATAAATTAGCACATTGGCATTATTAGTGCTTTTCCGAAGCCGGTATGTGATTTTGGCTAGAAGGAATTTAACGATGAACAACACCCTCACTCCACGTAAACTTAGTGTGCTGATTGCAACACTGTTAGGCGTCAGCCTGCTGCCCGCCCAAGCCACTTTATTGAACTACAACATCCTGACCAACTCCGGTTATAAACATGCGCAGGATGAATCCATCAGCAACGAAAATAACGATCAGTCGCCTGTCAGTAGTTATATCAGTGATTCGTACTGGTCCAGCGCCACCACTTCGGATGGGGCAGCTGCCGGTAACGATCAGGGCTGGATGTATTCGCGGTCCCGGGGTGAAGGAGCTTATTACCACCATTACTCCAGTGTCACCCAAGTGGTGGATTTACTCAACGACACCGGCGTGATGCAAAACTATAGTTATGATTTTCGGATAAATTTCGGCTCTCTGACCGCCAGTAATTACAACTTCAGTACTGCTGAAGAGTTTTCTGTCGCTGGTTATATGGTGGATATTCTACTGAACGGCAGTTCCATTTGGCACAGTATGTATACGCTGACCAACAATCTGGCTGATGGTTTTACCGCTACAGCGTCAGGCACCAATCTGGTCAATTATACCGACACCAGTAGTTATGCCAGTTGGGGCGAATACGCCAGTACCCTGAATCTCGGCTTGTTGGGTGCCGGTGACGCGCTGAATCTGTCTTACAGCATCAAAACCTTTGTCAAAGGCAATCATTTGCAAGGCTGTGCTGGTGGGCAAGTTCCGACCGCAGTGAATCAACTGCAAAACAGCGATGATACATTCAGCACCAATGCTATCGCCGAAGATTGTGATGGCGATTACGGCTATGGTGGTTACGGTTATTATGGCTTTACCGGCTATTCTTATGCCCAGTTTGGTGATCCAAATGGTTTTAATAGTCAGCCAGTTGCCTTTAATGATCAGAATATCCGCATCAGCTCAGTGCCTGAACCAGCCCCGCTGTTATTAGCGGGTTTAGGCCTGGCCGGTTTGGCATTCCGTCGTCGTCGCCAAAGTTAGTTTCACGCAGTTACAGCAAATCAATGAGGGCATCCCGCATGCCCTCGGTTTGTTCTTGCCGGTCAAAGCCCTGATACATCGTTTTAAATTGCTGTAGTTTCGTGATGAGCAGCTCATCTTGCTGCATCTTAGCGATGAGTTCAGGCAGCAGCGACATCGGCGCTTCCCGCATTAAAAAATAAGCCAGATGCTGGCGGCATAACTGCCGCGCCAGCAATAATTGTTCTAATTGTTTTGGTAACAATAACATCGGTTTACCGGCTAACAGCATGCCGGCAATAGTGCCGTGACCGGCATGACAAATCACCAAATCAGCGTCCTGACAAACAGTTTCCAGCCGGATTGGCTGATTGCTCCAATTCAAATTCGGCCAGGCCGCCATAAAGCTGGCATCGACTTTGGCCAGATGGAGCAACACATCCGCATCCAGCCTGGCAAGTTCAGTCAGTAACTCTGACAGCTGCGGATAATCGCGGTGCAGGTAAACAAAAATCCGCATTTTACCATTGCCGCGCCAGACTGGTGTGACACCTTGTCCTAACTCAAAAGCAGGTCCCCAATAGTCGCCATCCTGACGCTGTGGGTAATGGTCAAATTCCGGCAAAGTGGTTAAAAACTGCAGTTCAACCCGGGCAAACAGCTCACTTAACGCAGACAGCTCTGGCCGGCCCGCCCCACTGAGCCGGCGGTTACACAACGCCAGCACTTCTGCTTCGGCTGAACTGGCCTTTGCAGTGCTTTCCAGCAGATCCGGCAACGGACTTTGCCGTGGCGGAATAAAAAAACCTGTGCCAAGCAGCACTTTTTTCACCCCCGCCAGCTCTGCAGCCAGCAGCGCGGTTGGCGCATAGTCCAGCAACATCAGATCGGGCTGTAACTTTTCGATCTGCCCCAGCCAGCTGTCGATACGCGCAGAACAGCTGGTTTCATCAGCAAAGCCATTATTTTGCAGAATTTCCGCCAGATTGCGGGTGGGCATAAAACGTTTGTGCCGCACAATCGCCGGACATGCCGCCACCCAAACCGCTGCCGGCAATAATACCTGCGCCGTTTCCGGCTGGCTGACCAGGCAACTGACCCGCCAGCCAGCATCGAGCAAAAGCTGGGCCAGGTGACGAAAGTTCAGCGCATGACCATAACCCTGACCCAACTCCCAGCAATACAATAAATGCGGCACTTTGGCTGGCTCCAATCTGCTCGGCAAAGGGCTGATGGCATTTGAAGGGGGTTGGCTATTCCTCATCACAGTCTGACCTGAACTGTTAAAAAACAGAGCATAGCTGTAATGCGATGCAACTGACAAATTGCGCTGAGCGGGCTGACGATTCCAGGCGCCAACAGCGCCTGGTTAACCCTGTTGTTTGGCTTGTTGCCAGGCGGCTTCCATCATGTCCAGACTGGCCTCCCCAACAGGCGTGCTATGCTGCAACAGCTGCTCGACCTGGCGAAAACGCCGTTCAAATTTGGCATTGGCCTGGCGTAATACCGCTTCCGGCTCTAAGCCATGCTTACGCACCACGTTGACCAAAGCAAACATCAAATCGCCCAGTTCATCGGTCAGCTCCGCCGAGCCAGGCGCCGTTTGTTCAACCTCAAGGATTTCTTCTTTGACTTTCTCCCAGCAGCCATCGACGGATGGCCAGTCAAAACCAACACTGGCGCAACGTTTTTGTAATTTATAGGCCCGGCTCAGTGCCGGCAGACTGGCAGGCACATTGTCCAGCACACTCGCAAGCCCGGCAGCTTTACGCTCCTGACTTTTTTGTGCTTCCCACTGTTGCAGTGCGCTCGCGGCATCTGTGGCGCCTGTGGGGTCCGTGGTCAGGAAAATATGCGGATGACGCCGGGTTAGCTTGTCGCAAATGGCCTCGATACAATCGGCAAATTCAAAGCGGCCTTGTTCAGCCGCCATTTGACTGTAAAACACCACCTGAAACAGCAAATCGCCAAGCTCATCTTTTAAATCGGCAAAATCAGCCCGCTCAATGGCGTCGGCCACTTCATAAGCTTCTTCAATGGTATAGGGCACAATGCTTTGAAAGGTCTGGGCTTTGTCCCAGGGACAGCCAGTTTGGGGATGACGCAAGCTGGCCATGATAGCCAATAAATCATTGATATTTCTAGACATAGAATATTCCGTTCGAGGAGAATTCCGGGCTGGTGCTGCACACAAACCCGGTCTTTGGCTGATAGTCCGGCTAATGGGACCTTTTGGCCTCAATCACATCGTCAATCAGACTGACTTTGGTCAGCAGTTTATTCAGCGAATCCAGATTATACAGCTCTAAAGTCATATTAATAATGGCAGTCTGGCGCGCAACATCAGAGTTACTGCTCATTCTGAGCACATTGGCTTTTTCGTTGGCCAGAATGCTGGTGATGTCACGTAATAAACCGTTACGATCATGCGCCACAATCCGGATCGTGACTTCATAGCCAGAGGCATATTGATCGCCCCAGGTCGCTTCCACCACCCGCTCCGGATGTTGCTCCTGCAGATTTTTAAACTGCTCACAATCATCGCGGTGCACGGCAATACCGCGGCCCTGGGTGATATAACCGACAATGGCATCACCCGGCAACGGCTGGCAACAACCGGCCATATGCGTCATCAGATTGCCAACCCCCTGCACTACAACATGGCTTTTGGCAGGCGCTGGCGCCATAGGTTTACTGATGAGCCTGGGATCAATTTCCGGCGGCTCCGCTTTGGCGTATTGGCTTTGAATATAATGCACCACCTGGGTGACTTTAATTTCACCGCCACCAATGCCAACCAGCAACTCTTCCATCGAATTGACATTAAATCTTTGCAGCACTTTGACCGGTTGATCCAAAGTCAGATTTAGTCTGGATAATTCGGTATCCAGTAAATCTTTGCCGGCGGCATAGTTTTTATCACGGTCTTGCAGGCGGAACCAATACTGGACTTTAGAACGGGCCCGGCTCGATTTTAAATAACCCAGATTCGGGTTCAGCCAGTCGCGGCTTGGATTTGGTTCGCGACCGGTCAGAATTTCCACCTGATCACCGGTTTTCAGCTGATAGGTAAAAGGCACAATGCGGCCGGAAATTTTGGCACCAATACAGCGATGCCCGACATTGGAATGGACATAATAGGCAAAATCCAGCGGCGTGGAGCCGAGTGGTAAATCGACGATGTCACCTTTGGGCGTAAACACATAGACCCGATCTTCGGTCACCTGATTACGCAGCTCCTCGGCCAGTGACGAATCCACCACTTCTTCCTGCCAGGCCAGAATTTTGCGCAACCAGCCGATTTTCTCATCCAGCGCGCCCTCGCGACCGGCGGGTCCGCCTTCTTTGTAGCGCCAATGCGCCGCTACGCCCAGTTCGGCGTCATCATGCATCTGGCGGGTGCGGATCTGAATTTCAATAGGCCGGCCTTGCGGCCCGAGCACCACGGTATGGATCGACTGGTAACCATTTTGCTTAGGCGTGGCGATATAATCGTCAAATTCTTTCGGTAAATGCTGCCAGGAGGTATGGACAATACCGAGCACGGCGTAGCAGTCCTGCACTTTCTCAGTGACGATGCGCACAGCGCGGATATCATACAACTGGTCAAACGCCAGATGTTTTTTCTGCATCTTTTTCCAGATACTGAAAATATGCTTAGGCCGGCCATAAACTTCAACCGGCAGGTTCTCGTCTTTCATCCGCTGCTGCACGGCAGCAACAAAATCCTGCATATACTGTTCGCGCCCCAGCCGTTTGTCTTCCAGCAAAGTGGCGATCTGTTTATAAGTTTTTGGATGCAGATAACGAAAGGCTAAATCTTCCAGCTCCCATTTCAGCTGTCCAATCCCGAGCCGGTTAGCCAATGGCCCAAAAATGGCATTGGTTTGTTTGGCGGCCAGCACCCGGGTTTCTTCATCGGCGTTTTTCACATCGCGCAGATAACAAATTTGCGCCGCCAGTTTAATCACCACAGCCCGGACATCTTCCACCATGGTCAACAACATTTTACGCAGATTGTCTGCCTGTTGCGCATTCGGTGTCTGGCCTGGTCCGACCGGAATAGTCCGGATCGCTTCCATTTGTTTCACCGCCGCCAGCATCACCAGCACTGGCGGGTCGAACTGATCAGTCAAGTCTTCACAGCTTAAAATGGCCGCTTCAATCAACGGAAACAACAAAGCCGCGGTCAGCGCATCTTTGTCCATCCGTAAATCAGCAAGGATCTCCACCATTTCCCAGCCTGTTCTGACCTGAGGGCAGGTTTCTTCGGTTAAACCATGCTGCTGTAGCCATTGCTCAGCTTCGAGCAAACAACTGATTTTTTTCTCCGGCAGGCCAAGTGAACTGAGCCAGGCGGTGGTTTCACCCGGATTATATTCAGTGCTGTGCGAATGCCGGACCGTGACCATAACTACTGCCTCGTATGTTGGAATAATGCCATCAGTTCAAGATGACTGGTAAATGGAAACATATCCATCAGACTGATTTTGCAAAGCTGATAGCCTTTATCCAATAACACCTTGGCATCCCGTGCAAAAGTGGTCGGATTACAGGAGACATACAATACCTGTGCCGGTTTCAACCTTGCTATCTCATCAATGGCACCAAGTGCACCGGCACGGGCTGGATCCAGCAATATTTTCTGGTACTGAGGTTGATTCCAGTCAGCTTTGGGCCAGGTTAAATGCAAATCTGCCTGCGCAAACTGCAACTGCTGCAGGCCATTTTGTACCGCATTTTGCCTGGCAGTATCAACCATCGCTTGCACCCCTTCCAAGCCTACCACTTGTGCCCCAGCTTGTGCTAATGCCAAACTGAAATTACCAATACCACAATATAAATCCAGAATTTTTTCATTCGGTTGTGGCGCTAACCAGGCCACAGCCTGCGCCACCATCGCCTGATTCACTTCACTATTGACCTGAATAAAATCAGTGGGTTGAAAACTCAGTCGCAGACCTGATGCCAATTGATAGCCAGGTTGTGGCTGCGCTTCAGACCAAGGCTGTAACTGGTCTGGCCCGGCTTCCCCAATCCAGTGTGCTGTTGGCCAGGCTTGCTGTAATAACTGTCGATCCGAAGCTGGTAAGGGTCGAATATGCCGCACCACCACAAAAGCCTGACCGTCGGCATCCAGTACTTCCACATGGGTCACCGCACTGCCTTGCTGTAACTGCGGCAGGGTTTGCTTCAGCACCGCCAGGACTGGCGCAATCACTGGACTTAGCACCATACAATCGGCCACCGGGGTAATTTCTTTACCACCTGCCCGGCGAAAACCGACCGTAAACTGGTTGGTTTTTTTCTCAAACCACACGCCAATCCGGGCTTTGCGCCGATAACCGCTGGCCTTTGAAACTATCATCGGCTGCCAGGGGATTTGTGTCAGCTTTAACTGATGCTGCAATAGTTGCTCCAGCGCCTGTTGTTTCAACTGTCGGGCCTGCTCCGCACCAACATAGTGCAACTGACAACCGCCACAGCTGGCAAAAAAGCGACATGCTGGTGCAATCCGCTCCGGCGCTGGCTGTAATACTTTTACCACCTGGCCTTTTAAGTACTGTGCTTTTTGCTCTGTGACTTTGACCCGGACCTGCTCGCCAGGCAAAGCTCCGTCAATAAAACAAATTTTGCCCTGATGATAAGCAATACTCTGGGCTTCCTGATCCCAGCGCTGCACGGTCAACTCTAGCTGCGGCATAGTCGCTGCGGTCTTAGCTTTTGATTTATAAATAGTTACCATAAAAATTCCGGCCTTGCCTGCCTGCTCAGTCCCTGATCAAAGCCAGGTCCGGCGGTAGGTTTTTTGTTGTGCTTATGTCATGATGGCGCTTTGACTGACCATTGTAGCAAGCAGCGGGCAAGATGACGAAGATTGGTTTACGCGATTGGATTTTACTCATTACTTTAGTGCCGACTTTGCTGATCAGCTTATGTCTTGGCAGCTATTTCAGTTATGCCCGCTATCAGGATTTACAAAGTTATCTGGAAGAACAGGCCAGTAACATCGCAGAACCTTTGGCCATTGCCGCCGAACAAGGCTTATTACAAGACAACCAAGCTCAATTACAGCGTTTGCTGAATATTACCCACCGTAAAAACTCACCGCTGGTGCGCACTATCGCCATTTTTAATCATCAGCATAAATTGGTGGTGACTTCAAATTTCCACCGTGAATTTAATCGCTTACAACTGAGCAGCAACCAGCCGCTGCCTGAATACCGCCAGATTGATGATCAGGGGCAATGGCTACTGATCCGGGTGCCAATCAAACTGGAAACCAGCCATGTGGTGGATATTACAATGCAAGCCGACCTGACCGGTGCCAGTCTGGGTAAAGTGCTGGATGCAGAAGGCAGCTTAGGTTATGTGGTTGTTGAAATAGAAAAAGATAAAGTGCTGTTGGCACAACAAACCTCATTATTGATTTCGTTATTGATTATTTTACTCGGACTGATTGTCAGTCTGATGTTAAGTTTGCGGCTGATCGGCCGGCTGAGCCAGCCGTTGCAACAACTGAATAACCAAATCGAAAAGCTGGCTGAAGGCCGTTTCCCTCATCAGTTGGAGCAACCTTATTTTGGTGAATTAGATCAGATGCGCAGCGGAATTAATTTGCTGGCGCATGAACTGAAACGCTATAAAGATGACATGCAACATGCTATTGATCAGTCGACCAGCGATCTGACCCACACCATGGAACAGCTGGAAATGCAGAATGTGGCGCTGGATATGGCGCGGCGTAAAGCGCAGGAGGATAACAAACTCAAATCAGAATTCCTGGCCAAAATGAGCCACGAATTGCGCACTCCGCTCAATGGCGTGATTGGTTTTACCCGGCAATTATTGAAAACGACACTGACCCACCACCAACAGGATTATCTCAATACCATTCAGAAATCCGCCAACAGCCTGCTGACGCTGGTGAATGACGTGCTGGATTATGCCAAGCTGGAGGAAGGCCGGATGCCAATTAATCCGGAGCCTTTTTCGCTGCGGGATATGGTCAACGATTCGATTGAATTACTGGCGGCCAATGCTTTTGAGAAACAACTCGAACTAGCCTTATTAATTGAACCCGATTGTCCGGACGATATTATCGGCGATGCGCTTCGAATCAATCAGGTGCTGATGAATATCGCCGGCAACGCCATTAAATTTACCGAACATGGCAGCATTGTGGTCAGGGTATCCGCCAGCGCTATGCATGAAGATAAACTGATGTTGCATTTTTCGGTGCAGGATACCGGCATCGGCATCCCAACAGCGCAACAAGAACAATTATTTTACGGTTTTTCCCAGGCCGACGGCAGCATTGGCCGCCGCTATGGTGGCACTGGCTTAGGTTTGTTTATTTCACAGCGGCTGACCGAAGCCATGGGCGGCAGTATCGGCTTTGACAGTCAACCGGCACAAGGCTCAACCTTCTGGTTTACCGTCAGTTGCCGCCGTCATCCGCTGAGCGTGTCCGAGGCTTTACCGGTCGAAGTACTGCAAG
>Ga0114982_1000207_pt1 | contig 31318 bp, 23 predicted proteins | sample Shrwel_input2_FT_FD_87183 | JGI IMG/M metagenome (GOLD analysis project Ga0114982, IMG submission 87183) | Subsurface microbial communities from deep shales in Ohio, USA - Utica-3 well 1 S input2 FT | ecosystem: Environmental > Aquatic > Deep subsurface > Shale gas/oil reservoir > Produced... | reverse complement strand
TTTATATCCCGCGACTCAGTCATCAACTGTTGGACTGCCGCTGCGCGTCGAGTCCAACCTACGGCCCCTTAAAACCAACCTACAAATTATTGAACTCAACCAACTGATTTACATAGAATTTACTGTAGGTCTGACTTACCACGAAGTGCGAACCAGCGTGAAACGCTGCGGCAGTCCAACGCTTGGTGTCCAACCGCTGTGATGGATAAAGCTTGCGGTGAGCAGTGTTGGACTGCCGCTGCGCGTCGCACTTCGTGGTAAGTCCAACCTACGCATTTATTGAACGCAACCAACAGCTATGATGGATAATGTTTGCGGTGAGGCATGTTGCACTGCCGCATATGTTTTTATCAATAAACAGTTACATAAATGCATCTTTTACTTTAAACAGCGGATTGCTTGCAGTATTGTAGAGTATCTTCTGTTGGCGCTTTAGCGCATTTGTTCTGCTGAGAATCATTCTGATGCCTGATTTCATTGAAATATACGACAACGCCTTAAGTGCCGAGTTATGCCAGCAGTTGATTCATGCTTTTGAGAAAAGTCCACATCTGAAAGCAGGCCGCACTGGCGGTGGCGTTGATCCGACTAAGAAGATTAGTACTGATTTATATTTAAATGATCATGCCGAGTATCAACCGTTATTACAGCAGATCTTTGCCGCCACCAGTCACTATGCGGCCGAATATTTTCGAAAATATCACTTCGCATTGATAGCCCCGGTGGCTTTAACAGTATTAGATAGCAACACAGGTCAGCCAGTGGCGCTGACGCATGAAAATTATCCGCAGTATGGTGCGCATAAAGCCGAGGATTTTATGAAAGTCCTGTATCGGCTCGGTCCTATTCAGGCGCAAAAATACCAGGCTGGTGTTGGTAATTACAATTACTGGCATTGTGAGGTCTACCCACAGGCGCCGCACAATGAAGCTTTGCACCGTACTTTATTGTTTATGTTTTACTTGAATGATGTGGAGCAAGGCGGGCAAACCGAATTTTATTATCAAAACAAGTCGATTCGCCCCAAAACAGGCCGGATGGTGATTGCGCCAGCGTATTTCACCCATACCCATCGTGGTTGTGTACCTGAATCAAATGATAAATACATTCTGACCAGTTGGATTTTATTAAACCGCGCCGAACAGCTTTATGGCGGCTGAAGACGTAGGCAAGACTAAACTTGCCCAGTGCTGACGGCGCTGCCAGCGACAGTTAAAATCATTTTTAAGTGTGGGATATCGTCTTCCAGATAAGGTTCACTGGCCGCGACAAAGCCCATACTTTCATAAAAACGCTGCAGATAGCATTGGGCAGAGATATGAATATCAAGTCCGGGCCAGCCTTGTTTGGCGGTGGCAATTGCCTTGGCGACTAATACCTCACCTAAGCCTAGCCGGCGCGCAGTTTGGGCGACACAGACCCGGCCAACCCCTGGTACGCCGGCGAAACTGACATCTGGTGGTAAAATGCGGGCATAGGCCAGAATTTTACCGGCTTTTTTCAGCAGGATATGTTTGGTTTGCGGGTGTAAATCTTTATCATCCAGTTCCGGGTAAGGACAGTTTTGTTCGACCACAAACACATCAACCCGCAGCTGCAACATTGTGTATAAAGTGTAAGTATCAAGTTCTTCAAACTGAACTATCTGCCATTCCATCATCAATCAAATCCACACTGCGTTTGCGTTGTTTTCCTTACTATACCAGAGCAAAGGCAGTGAAACCTAGTCACCCTTGCAGCCGCATGTCTTCCAAGCTGCTGATGATGTCTTAAATATGTCTGGATTTTGTCACTGCGCTGACATCTGTAACCGCTTTAATAGCCACGGAAAAAATATAACATCCTATCGGTATTGGAGTAAAAATGCAGAACCATAAACCTTTGGTCGTGGATAACAGTGGTATCGATCCACAAACCAACTTCTCAGCAAACCCGGAGTTTGCCGATATTCTGGCGGCGAATTTACAGCGCCGCAGTTTCTTAAAAGGCAGTTTAGGGACAGCTATTGCGACTATGTTTGCCGGTGGTTTAGCTGGCTGTAATGAAGGGGGTAGCAAAGCTGCCGTGGCGTTGCCGGCTGCAGTGAAACCAGAACCAGCACCGGTATTGCTTGGCTTTAAACCCATAGCAACGAGTCGGCTGGACGCTATCGTGGTACCAGAAGGTTATACTGCCAAAGCCTTTTTACCTATGGGTACACCATTAACCGGGAGTTATCCGGCCTATCGTGACGGCGGTAGTAACAGCGGCAGCGAAATGGAACAACAAGTCGGCGCCCACCATGACGGCATGCATTTCTTCCCGCTGGATGCGCGTGGCGAAGCGAAAAACAGTGCCGAAGGTGTATTGGTATTTAACCACGAGTATTGCGAACCTGCGACATTACATCCAAATGGCCCGACGGCAGCACCAAGACCAGCTGATGAAGTGCGTAAAGAAGTGGCTGTGCATGGTGTCACAGTGGCGCATATCAAAAAAGACGGCAATGGTCAGTTCCAACTGGTACAAGGCAGCCCGCTGAATCGTCGGATTACCGGTGCTACGCCGATGGAGATCGCAGGTCCAGCCCGTGGTGACAGCAAAATGGTGACCAAATACAGTACAGACGGGACCCGCACGCGCGGTACGCTGAATAACTGCGGTAATGGTTATACCCCTTGGGGCACTTATCTGACCGCCGAGGAAAACTGGGCCGGTTACTTTATGAATAGTGATGCCGAGCAACCACGCGAACATAAACGTTATGGTGTTGCCACTAAAAATGGTCGTTACAGCTGGGAAACTGCCGATTCTGCCGCTGACCAATACCGCCGCTTTGATGCTTCGACCTTAGCCAACAGCGCCGATCGCGATTATCGCAATGAGCCAAACACCTTTGGCTGGATTGTTGAAATTGATCCATTTAACCCCGATAGCGTGCCACAAAAGCGCACTGCCTTAGGTCGCTTTGGCCATGAAGGCGTGGTGTTTTCACCTGTGGTGGAAGGTCAGCCGGTGGTGTTTTATTCCGGTGACGATTCAACTTTCGAATATATCTATAAATATGTTTCCAAGGCCAACTATTACAAAGCCACAGCCGGTGGTCACCTGCTGAATGAAGGCACTTTGTACGTTGCCAAATTTAATGCCGATGGCAGTGGTGAATGGTTAGCGCTGGATATCAATAATGCCGCTTTTAAAGCGAAAGCGCTGGCAGCCAACGTGACTTTCAGTAGTCAGGCCGATGTCTTGATCAACACCAGGTTGGCAGCCGATGTGGCGGGTGCTACTAAGATGGACAGACCGGAATGGGGTGCAGTACATCCGCAAACCGGTGAAGTGTATTTCACGCTGACCAACAACACTAGTCGTAAAGATAACCAAATTGATAAAGCCAACCCGCGTGCAAATAACGCCACTGGCCATATCATTCGCTGGCGTGAACGTTCACAACCACAAGCCAGCAGTTTTGACTGGGATATCTTTTTGTTAGCGGGTGATGTTGGTACTGAAACGCCGGGCACAGGGTTGAAACTGACTGCTGACAATCATTTAGCCAGCCCGGATGGTTTGGCTTTTGATAAAAATGGCTTGTTGTGGATCCAGACCGATATGAGTGGCAACCAGCAGTCCGCGGGTCCATTTGGTAATAATCAGATGTTAGTGGCTGATAGCAAAACCAGACAAATCAAACGTTTCCTGGCTGGTCCTATCGACTGTGAAGTGACAGGTATTAGCTGGACGCCGGATATGAAAACTATGTTCGTCAATATCCAGCACCCTGGTGATCGGTCGACCTTCAGCAAACTGACCAGTAACTGGCCAGCGACTGATACCATCAGCCGGCCACGCTCGGCGACCGTGATCGTGACGAAAGATGATGGTGGTGTGATCGGCTCTTAAGGCCATTTCTTGTCAGCAGCATCACTTCGCCGGCCGTCAACTTTGTAGCTGACGGCCGTTTTTTTGCTAACTGAGCCAAGGCTGAATCTGCGGCAGTTTATTTGTTAGCAAGGCAACGAAAGCAGCTTGCCAAGGCTGGCTGGCAGGGGGGGATTTCGGGTATAATTTGGCCAATTCGCCGGCCGCCAGGCTATGTTGTGGTAATAAGTCAGTGCTGACTGATTGAGTATGCTGTGGTCATGATCGTAAAAAAAATTCTGCTTGGAAAATTAGTGCTGCTACTGGCGTTGTCATTGTCGGTATGGCTGAGCTATATCCCCGATCAACCTTATCATTTGCCAACGGCAATTACAGCAGAGCAAAACTTTCATGTGATTGAGTTTAATGACGATGGCCAACCGCACCTGCCGGAGCAATGGCAGGCGCTACAGGCCAGGATCACCCAGACTTATAGCGGTCCGGCGCCGGAACTATTAATTTTTGTCCACGGCTGGCATCACAGTGCCAAGCCTGATGATGAAAATTTCGTCGCTTTTCAGCAGTTTTATCAACAAATGTCGAAGCGTGACCCACAACGCAATTTGCTCGGTTTGTATATCGGCTGGCGTGGTGACAAATTTGATCCGTTATTTCTGGATGGGTCAACGGATGCGAACAGCTCTGTGGAGCCGCTCGATTTTCCGACTATCTTTCAGCGTAAACGGGTGGCGAAGAAAATTGGCCAGACCGGTTTGTCACAGTTATTGGATCAGTTGGATCTGTTAGTTGAACAACGCAAGATGCAACGTTATATGCTGGTCGGTCATAGCCTTGGTGGCGCCATGGCACTGCATGCCAGTAAAGATCGGGTTAAGCAGGCGATAGAGCAACAAAAAGACAATCCGAACCTGTTTATTTTGCTCAATCCGGCGGTACATGCCAAAGAATACCAGCCATTGGATAGCTTACTCAGTCTGGACCGGCAAAAACCAGGGATGGTGGTGCTGCAGTCCAAAGGCGATTTTGCGCTGAAAGAAGCCTTTAATTATCTGAAAGATGGCGAGCGGGCTGTTGGTAACTCCTGGGCTATCACCCATGATATAGACCGTTGTCCGGCGGGCAACTGCCAGACGCCATTTAAAATGCCGGCAGCTTTGCTGGAACATGACCAAAAACCAGGTTGTATGATGACATTACAGCGCACGGGCTGGAAAGTCAGAGCCAGACTGCAAGCCCGCCGCACAGTCCAGACCTGTGCCGATGCCAATATGCAGGCGGTTTGGGTACTTGCGGTCTCGGACGATATTATTAATGGCCATAACGGTATTTTGACTGAAGGTCACGCCGGCGCTTTATCAGAAATCATGGGAATGATTGATTTGTATCGCAATCAATTACCTGCTGGTCACGTCGAAGACCATGTCAAAGACCCTGTCGAAGACCACGTCGCAGACAGCACCGCAGTTGCTGATGCTGGCAATAAAGCGTCCACTGCTGTGGCTACTGCCGCACCAGCGAAGGTGGATGGATCCGAACTTGCGCCAGCAGATGCGGCCACGCAGCCTGAGACTGTTGTCCCTGCTGTGGCTGCGGAGCAGGCAATCAGCAAAACAAAGAAAGGTCAGCAAAGTACGGCAACCCCAATAACAACAACGCCCGCGACCATCCAACCATAACCGGGTTCGATAATAACCAGGCCAACCCGGCCTGGTGCAGACTGTGAGCTGGAATGTTTGCTGCCCGGTTCGTTGTTTGATTAGCCACAGTATCACTGTGAGTAACAAAACCCTGTCCAGCATGGGTGATCACGGCTGGTGCAGTACTGACAAAATGCGCTTAGCAGAGTGGGCCAGTCAAATGGTGTTCTGTATGGAAACTTCCTTTTCGTTATTTCGTCATCACTTGATTGCGCAACATCGGGCACCTGAATGTTGCGATCAGATCCTCACTGAAGAAAAAAGCGGCGTTGTGACATTTTGTGCGGCTGAAGCAAACGTGAACTATCGGGTTTTGGCTTGCGTGGCTCTGAGCCAAAGTAAAGGTTACGGTATTAAATATCGCTGACTAAGGCCGACTGATAATGCTGAAAACTGCAGCCGGAGCAGCCAGTTGCTGCTGGCTGCCACACTGAACGAGTAAGTTATAATAAAGTGCACGTCAAATTGACTTTACAACTCATAGCACCCATATCACATTGGGAGGTTGTGTTACACCTGTACAGTACAGCCCTCTGTCCATGCCAGCCGTAAATTGCTTCTTCTAAGCGGTTTTTATGTTGTTTTTCAACGCGAACTTGCAAACTGAATCCTAATTCGCCGGTTGCTGTGTTGGTATGGCGGTCAATCACTGGGTGTAATGAAACACAGCTATTGTCCGAACCTAACTTACAGATATCCGCAATATTGCCATCACCATGATTAAGCCATAAAAATTGCACTTCTGTGGCGCCGCTGCTACCGTTTTGCCGCAATTTTTCAGCAACGGCCAGACCATTTGCCGCTATGTTTAACTCCCGATCAAGTTCTTGTGTGACTGTCTGAGCACGTGTGAGCCAAATAACACCAGCATTTTTGTTTGCTATGGTGCCTTGGACTCTCCCCTCACCTGGGTCTGGGCAATGCTGGGCTTGAGTACAAGTGCTCTTGTTGTAACGATAGAGTTGTTCATTGATAAACGCCTGCCTGAAGTCCCACAACATCTGATGAGTCTGAGCAGTGGTTGGCGCCGAAGTGATATTGGCTCTGACTTCAAAATCAAAATGTGTATACTTTACTTCGCGACTACTAAAGTCTTTGACCAGAAAAATTTTAACTTTCTGCTCAATATTACGGCTGTCTCTAAAAAAAGCTTCAAACTCCTTATAATCGTAGTTGGGTCGAAAGCATTCAACGTCGTCTTTCTGATATTTATCAAAACAGTTCACCGCCATCGCTAATGGGCTAATAACAGCCGCCAGTACAAACAACAAACTTAAGCCCACACTTTGCATAAATTTCATATGTTTTCCTTTTCCTTTTCCTTTTCCTTTTCCTTTGAAAATCGAACAGAGTTTAGATTATTCCAGCTAGGGTGTCCCATACCGGGAATTCAGCATAAGGACTACACTGCAAAGTTACCTGCAGGCTGCTCACACCATTGGATGTACCAATAAGTAGCACAATGTGATCAGACAAAAAGAATAAAGACTTGATAAAAAGGTGATTGTTGCAGAAAAATTGCGCAGTGGAGGTTAATGCCGCAAAATCAGTACGGTGCCACAGACGGTCAACGCCGCACCAAGCCAGGCGCCCAGGGCTGGCCGGCGACGATAGACCAACCATAACAGCGGTAGCACCACCACAGGGCTGACCGATGACAGCATGGCAACAATACCGGCATCGCCTTGTTTCAGCGCTTGTAAAATCAGCGTCATGCCAATACCCATCGACAGCAGGGCATTAAAAGCCACCATCGCTAACACTTTGCGATTGATGGGCTGTAAGGTGCGGGCGACGCGAAATCCGAGCCATAACAACAGTAAATGGCAACAGAGCGCGGCCGTCATCCGCACTGCCGATGCCGCGATGGCATCAATATCCGTGCTCATCAGCGGTTTGAGCATCAGGGTAGACACAGCCTGACAGAATGCCGACAACAGCCCAAGCGCAATGCCAATGCCAAGCTGATGGCTATTGGTCTCCCAATGATGTTGTTCTTGTGCCCGCTTGCCAAATAAAATCGCGGTCATCACACCACAGACTAATAAACCGGAACCCACCAGTGTCCAGCCCCAGATGCTTTCACCCAGCAACAGATAGGCCAGTACGGCGGAGAATAACGCATGGGTGGCAAATAACACCCCGGCCCGGCGTGGACCCAATCGGTTCATCGAGGCAAAAAGCGCGGTGTCACCAATCAGAATGCCAATCACGCCAGAGAGCAATAATAACCACAGCCCTGATAGCGGCAGCTGTTGCCATTGGCCGGTATAGAGCGCGGCCGACCAGAGCAAGACACTGGCACAAGCCATCCGCCAGCGGGTAAACGCAAAAGCGCCCAGGTGGGCTGATGCCGGGGCAGAAATTAAACTGCCAATAGCCCAGCAACAGGCGGCCGCCAGCGCCATCCATTCAAAGCTCACCATAACCCTCAGTTGGAACTGTCAAGGCGCTGCTGCCTCATCAAATAAACCCGAGGATAAATACCGATCGCCCCGATCGCAGATAATGGCGACAATCACAGCGCCCGGTTGTCGCTCTGCCAATTGTAAGGCTGCAAAAACGGCGCCACCTGAACTGACGCCGGCACAGATACCTTCTAGTCTCGCCAGTTGCCTGGTGGTGGCTATCGCATCGGCTTCGCTGATATCTATCACCTGATCGACGCGCTCTGGCTGATAAAAGCCAGGCAGATAAGCCGCTGGCCAACGGCGGATCCCCGGAATTGCACTGCCTTCTGCCGGTTGTAAGCCGATGACCTGAATCGCCGGGTTTTGTTGTTTCAGATACTGCGACACCCCCATGATGGTGCCGGTGGTGCCCATGCTTGAGACGAAATGGGTCACTAAGCCCCGGCTTTGTTGCCAAATCTCGGGGCCGGTACTGGCAATATGGGCGGCCGGATTATCTGGATTATTAAATTGATCCAGCACAATACCTTTACCTTGCGCCTGCAACTGCAAGGCTAGATCGCGGGCGCCTTCCATGCCTTGCGCTTTGCTCACCAGCAGCAGTGTGGCACCATAGGCCTGCATCGATGCTTTACGTTCAGCAGTGGCGTTATCCGGCATAATCAGAATCATCTGGTAGCCTTTGATCGCGGCAGCCATCGCCAGGGCAATACCGGTATTGCCGCTGGTCGCTTCGATAATGGTATCGCCTGGTTTGATCTGGCCGCGTAGTTCGGCCTGTAGGATCATATTCAGCGCAGGCCGGTCTTTGACCGAGCCAGCCGGATTATTGCCTTCCAGTTTCAGTAACACGGTACTTTGGGTATGGGCGGCCATCCGCTGTAACCTGACCAGCGGCGTCTGGCCAACAAAAGCTTCGATGGTCGGAAAATCTGCCACGGACATGCACCACTCCGGAAAAATGACTGGCGTCAGTGTAGCCGAAGCTAGCCCGAACACCAATGGGCCAAAAGGGGGGGCTCAGGCTGGCGACAGCCGGCGCAAGTTATCCAGCAACACAGCACTGGCAATACCGACATTCAGCGATTCGGCATCGCCAAAAGCCGGAATCGTCAGCCGACGGCTAATCAAAGGGTCAAGTTCAGCGCTGATGCCATTGGCTTCATTGCCGAGTACAATAAAGCCGCCTGCGCTTGGCAGTTGCAACTGATGCACTGACTCTCCCCCCAGATAAGCACCATAAATCGGCTGGCGGACCTGAGCAAGCATGGTTGGCAGTGGCTGGTAATGTAACCTGACCCGTAAAAATGAGCCCTTGGCACTGGCAATCACCTTCGGATTAAAGGCATCAACGGTGTCAGGTGAGCATAGAATATGGCGGATGCCATACCAGTCGGCCACCCGGATAATAGTGCCCAGATTACCCGGATCGTTGATTTGATCCAGCACCAGCACCCAGTCGCCTGGTTGCTCGGCAAAGGCTGGATACTGCGGCAGCGCCACTACGGCCAGTGCGGCATTATTGCTGACAAAGGTGCCCACTTGTTCCAGCTCGGCCGCGCTGCATGGATGACATAACTCTGCCGCGACAGCTGCAGCCGGATAACGGCCGAGAAAATCGGCAGTGCCAAACAACGCTTTCACCGGCCAGCCAGAGGCCAGCACTTCCAGCACGGCTTTTTCGCCTTCGACAAAAAACAGTTGTTCAGCTTTTCTGAATTTCTTCAGATGCAGCGATTTGATAAGTTTGCTCCATTTCTGGCTGATCATACTGGGGTCCTGCGCTGGCGTTGGCATCTAAAACAGAAGACCGCAGTGTAGCTTGCTTCTGCGGTCAATTCAGCAGAATTTCAGCGCTAGCCTTTAGTCAGCTCGCTGATAGCGCAAATTACCACCGACCCAGGTTTGCAATACCTGGGTTTGCCACAACTGCTGCGGCGGGATAGTGCCGATATCACGGTCTAACAAGATAAAATCAGCCCACATGCCGGGTAACAAACTGCCCATCGCCTGCTCCTGATAAGCGCCATACGCCGCATCGACGGTAAAAGCCCGCAACGCTTCCGTGAACGTCAGTTTTTGCTCTGGTAACCAGCCACCGGCTGGTTGATTTTGTTGATCTTGCCGGGTCACTGCCGCATGTAAACCAAAAAACGGATTGGCCAGTTCGACCGGGTAATCAGAGCCACCAACAATACGACTGCCTTGATCAACAAAACTGCGCCAGGCATAAGCACCGCGCAGTCTGGCGACACCTAGCCTGGCTGCCGCCATGTTTTTATCCGAGGTGGCATGGGTCGGTTGCATCGAGGGTAAAATGCCCAGACTGGCAAAACGCGGAATATCTTTTGGTGCCACAATTTGCGCATGTTCAATGCGGTGACGGCCACTTTGGCGTTGTTCGGCGCTGGTAAGTAATTCAAAGCGATCCAACGCCAGTTTGTTGGCATAATCGCCGATTGCATGGACATTGGCCTGAAAGCCGGCATCGATGGTCAGCTTCATCAGGGCGGTTAATGCGTCCGGCTGCGTGACCAGTAAACCTTTTTCGCCGGCTTTATCGCTGTAAGCGTCAATCAGGGCGGCACCGCGGCTACCGAGTGCGCCATCGCCATAAATTTTCACTGCGCGCACATCAAGGATATCAGTTGGATCATCGACCGGACCCGCTTTCAGCCAGGTCGGTAATTGCGGATCTGTGGCAGCTAACATAGCGTAAATCCGCAGCGGTATTTGCTGTCGCTGCTGCAGTTGTTGATAAGATTGCAAATTGGCGGCATCGACGCCGGCATCATGGGTACTGGTAATGCCTAGTGACAGCAAATGATTGAAGGCGGCGGTTAATGCGGCCTGACGTTCGGCTTCATTTTGTGCTGGGAGCTGTTTTTCCAGTAACAGCATGGCGTTGTCAATCAGCACCCCGGTCGGATTGCCGGCGGCATCCCGCATAATCTGGCCACCCGGCGGGTCAATGCTGTCTTTATTGATCCCCGCCAGTTGCAGCGCTTTACTGTTGGCCCAACCGGCATGACCATCTACCCGGGTTAGCCAGACCGGCTTGTCGCTGATGGCTTCATCCAGCAAACTCAAGCCCGGAAACTGCTGGGTTGGCCATAACACCTGATTCCAGCCACGGCCTAAGATCCACTGCGCCTGCGGCTGATTTTTGGCAAAGGCCGCCACTTGCGCGACGGCCTGCGCTTCACTACTGCTGGTGCGCAACTCAACCTGACTCAGATTTTGTCCCAATCCCAACACATGACCATGGCCATCAATCAAGCCAGGTAACAGCGTTTTGCCCTGACCATGCACCAGGCGGGCGCCGGGATAACGGGTCAGTAGTTCTTCACCGCCACGCGCCAGCACTTTACCGCTGGCATCATCAAATACCAATACCTGAAATTTCGTTAAATTGCGTTGTTGATCAAAACCATAACCCTGGATTTGACTGAGGACTACGGGGGCAGCGACGACGGACGTACTGGTGGCAAGACCGAGCAGCAACAGCTGGCACAGGCGGGATAACAACATATTCAACTCCGATTGCAGGTTCCTGGTGATGACAATAAACAGGCAGCCCGCAGCCGGAGATGTCGGCTAGCGGTATTTCTTTTTCGCTTTGCGTGCCCGTTCTTTTTCCCGCTCTGCTTTTTCTTTTTCAAGGCGGGCTTGCTCTAACTTAGCATCGGCTAATTCTTGTGTCACCATCTCAGGGGTTTCCAGACTGACCGGACCAAATAAACCGGCCCGCAATTCTGTAATTAAAATTGTACCTGCCTTGGTTAAATCCACGATCCCACCTTTCACCATACAACCACGACGCTGACCGATAGCATCTAACAGCGCCAGATCATTCTCTGGTTGTTCCGCCAGTTGGTAACGCGCCATCACTTGTTGCGGATAGTGCTTCAGCAAATAGTCAGCGGCATACATGGCAATATCGGCATAATCAAAGGCCGTATCTTTGATGGCACCTGTCACGGCCAGCCGGTAACCACAGCTTGCCGGGCTCAGTTTCGGCCATAAAAAGCCCGGGGTATCGGTCAGGATCACATTGTTATCGAGTTTAATGCGTTGCTGAGCTTTAGTGACACCGGCTTCATTGCCGGTTTTGGCGATAATACGGCCGGCCAGCGTGTTGATCAGGGTGGATTTGCCGACATTGGGAATCCCCATGATCATGGCGCGGGCGCCACGGACGTCAAAATTACGATCCGGCAATAATGCTGTACACAGATCCAGCAAAGCACGGATTTGCGCTGGATCTTGCTGGCTGATCGGGATGGCTTTGACACCAGCTTCAGCTTCAAAATGGCGTTGCCATAACGCGGTGATGGCAGGGTCGGCCAAATCAGCTTTGTTCAGGACTTTAATACAAGGGGTTTCACCCCGTAATTCAGGCACCAGCGGGTTTTCGCTGGAAAACGGAATACGGGCATCCAGCATTTCAATAATCACATCCACTTGCGGCATCACTTCGGCGATTTCTTTGCGCGCCTTGTGCATATGGCCCGGGAACCAGTTAATCGACATATCTTTACTCTGTTTATTCGCAGTATTATTTAGCTGGTTAGTTTACCTTGTCTGGCTGCAACTGGCCGCGCTTTTTTTCGCCGCCAAGTGTTGCGGTGCGCTTTGTGCAGCAGAAATCGGCGTGACAGAAATGAATTTGTTACATTGTTTACAGTCAGATGCTGTGGTCTGCCATTAGGATAAGGCCGTTTATAGACAAAACAGCGGGTGATGGCGACACCACCGCAATTTGCAATAAGGAGATGCTGTGATGAAGTTGTCGTTGGGCCGTGCTTTTGCTATCAGGTCGTTCAGCTGGTTATTGCTGCTGCCGGTCTTTGCGGTGCAGGCCGTCAGTTTTCAGGCCAAACAAGTGATGCTGGAACATCCTGCTAACGGTAAGTTGCTGAAGTTAGATGATAATCCTTGGTTGTTGGTGTCAGGCCATAACGCGGAACATCGCTGGCTTAGTGCGGTGAATTTAACCAATTGGCAGGCGCAACAAATCCCTATCCCCACTACAGGCCAGTTTTTTCAGCAAGCCCGGCTGGCTGGCTTTGACGGTGGGCAACTGGTTATGCTGACCACCGATGGTGTGGCGCATTATCAATTTGCCCCGTCGTCCGCCAAGGTCAATGCAGTCAGTGCCGGCGGCCAGGCCGTTGCAGTGCCGGCAGGAAGCTGGCGCTCGTTATTGTCCAGCAGCTCGATGTATCGGGTGGTCGATGATAAACGCCTCAATAGCCTGCCTTTTACTGTGGATGTGAATCATGACCAACTGACCGATTTTTTGCTGGCGGATTTTAATGCCTATCAGCTGTGGTTGCAGCAAGCGGATGGTAGTTTCCGTCATTTTTCGCTCGCCATTGACGCGCAAATGAAAGCGTTTGATGAAGAGCCGACTTATATGGCCCGCACACCCTGGCTGGTGGATTTGAATCTGGATGGCCGCACTGATATCGCTTTTGCCAAAGACGATAGCCTGCAACTTTTTTTACAGTTGGCGGATGGCAGTTTTAGTACCACAGCGCAAACGGTAGCGCTTGGGGTTGGCTTAACACCGGACAAACAAGCGCAGTTACGCGGTGGTGATGGCCGCAGTTTTAAAGGCCTGCAGATCAACCGGCTGGAGAGGCTGGCGGATATCAATGGCGATGACCTGATGGATTTGGTGGTGCAACAGCAGCAATATATTGATGTAATGGAACAAAATTATAGTTACCATATTCATTATGGCCGCAAAACGGCGACAGGGCTGACCTTTGGCAATCAGCCGGATCAGCGCATTAACACCAGTGGGATGCAGTTTGAAGTGAAGTTTGTTGATCTGGATAATGATCAACGGCTGGATTTTTATACCCCGGCGGCGCAAATTGGCGTGCGGTCCATTATTCGCGCTTTGATAGCCGGTACTGCCAATCTGGAACTGCAGTTCTACAAACAACATGCCGATGGCAGTTTTGGCGCTCAGCCGGTGTACCGGCAGGATGTCACGGTTGAAATCAGCATCGGCAGTGGTCAGGTCAATATGCCGCTGGCCACTGTGCTGAAAAATGTCGCAGGCAAAGCCAGTCTGGTGGTAGCGGACGGCGAGCAAACCCTACGGACTTTTGCGCCGGTGGCGGCGAAGTTTTTCAGTGATAAAAGTAGTAAACAGACACAGCCGATGCCCAAGCGGGGCATCGATGCACTGGTGGTTGATTTAAATCAGGATCAAAAAGAGGATCTGGTGTTGCCTTTTACTCAACAAGAACAAAGTGTTGAACTGACCAATCAGTTACAACTGCTGCTGCAGCAATGAGCCTTAGCTTTCGGATCTGGCTGGTAAACAACGGGCCACGTCAGCACTGGCAGCACGCGATGGGATGGCGGTTATTGCTGTCGGCGGCGCTGAGCTGGTGGTTATTAGCGCCTTTTTCGGCGTTGTTGGCGCTGACTTTGCGTCAATTCAACCAAGCCTCTGAAGCTGTGGTACTGGCCGGTTTTTTTGCACCTTTGCTGCTGTTGGGTTGGTGGTTCATTAGCTTTTTCCTACGCCGGGCCCTGACTTTTAGTGGTTATCTGCTGGGCAGTGCGGCGTTGATCCAAGCCGCTGGCTGGTGGTGGTTATAAGTTGTGGCCTGCACCTTAGCTCAAGTTTTCCATCTTCATCGACAAGTGGTTGCATGCGTAAATTAAGCCGGCGGTTGGCCCGCGTTCATCTGTTGCTCGCCTTGTGGCTGGGCTGGCTGTTGTTATGGGTGTTACTCAGCGGCAGCTTAAGTTTTTACCGGGCCGAGCTTGATAGCTGGCAGCATCCGGTGCTGGCGGCGCCACAAGGCCCGTTACCGGGGGCTGAACTCAGTGCACAGCAGGCGCTGCGTTATCTGGCGCAGCAAGCACCGACGGCGACGCAGTGGTATCTGCAATTACCTTCCGAGCGCCAACCTTATCTGACCCTTCACTGGCAACTGCCAGCGGCCGCCAGTGCCAGTGACAATGCAGGCCGGTTTCGCAGTGGGCCTTTTTATCAGCAATGGTTAGCGGCCGATGGCAGTGTCGCGCTGGCGCCACCACAGCAAGTCAAAGCCGGCGATCATCGCCATCAACTGGGCGGGCTGTTTTTTCAGCTGCATTATTCGTTATTACAGGCCGCCGGACCTTATAGCCGCAGCCTGGTGGCTTATCTGGCGCTATTATGGCTGCTGTTATCGTTCACCGGACTATACAGTTTACGCGGTCGTTTCGGGGCATTGTGGCAGTGGCGCTTGCCTGGCCTGGTGATAGCGCGGAACAAACAATTACGCCATCAACAACTGGCGTTACTGACGCTGCCTTTTGCGTTGTTGTTCGCCGCAACTGGCTGGCTGACGCAGATCCTGAGCGAAAATCCGGCGCCGCTACAACAGCTTTATCCGCAGGGCAGCGCTGAGTTTTACCAGCAATTATTCCCGCAGCCGGTCCGATTACAGTCCGACTCGCCGCAGGCGGCACAGCAACTGACGCCTGCACAACGGCAACAACTGCTGTTGGCGGCCTTGCCCGGTCTGATGCAACAGGCCAGCCGCGACTGGCAGGGCAAAAGGGTTGGCAAACTGAACCTGAGCCAGCCGCTGCAAGCGGGGATGCAACTGACGTTACAAAGTGCGGCGGCCGATCGGATTGGCAACAAACCAGACAGTCAGAGTTTTATGTTACGGTCAAAAGCAGGGCAGGCCACTGCGCCCCTGTGGCAACAACTGCCTGTCGCGACCCATGCCAGTACTTTGCCGGCGGCCCACAGCCGGGATTTCTGGTATGGCGTGCATCAGTCGTTATTCTGGGGGCAAACGCTGCGCTTGTTGCTGCTGCTGTGTGGACTCGCCAGTTGCTGGATGTTATGGCTTGGGGTACGGAGTTGGCTGCAGCGGCAAGCGGGGTTTTATCTGCCGGCATTGATTGGCAGTGGTTTTTTGGCAGTGCCAGCTGCAATGTTGCTGTTGTTGCTATGGGTGCCGCTGGCAACCCGGCTGACACCCGCGCTGCTGGCGACGCTCAGTCTGCCACAATGGTTGGCGCTGGCTTGGTGCCTGAGTTTTAGCGGCTGGTTGGGCTGGTACCGGCTGAGATTCCTGGCAGCGGCCAGCCTGGCCAGACGCGGTTGAGCACAGTGAGCTGTGCTGGTTGGGTTGCTATATTTCCTTTGGTTATAGCGAAGTACTTTTTGATTCTTTTTATCTGAGTGAATTTGCATTAGGCTGGCAGCCATAAAACGGAGATGTTCAGACGTCTGAATATCTGGGTTTATTGATCATGCTGCGGGAGCTGCCGATGAAACCACTCAAGTCCGTGTTGCATACAGTGCTGCTGCTAAGTACAGCGACCAGCCTGCTGCTGACACAGGTCCAGGCGAAAGAATTTAAACTGCTGAACGTGTCTTACGATCCAACCCGCGAGTTGTATCGGGATTATAATCAGGCGTTTGCCAAACACTGGCTGGCGACCACCGGCGACAGTGTCAAAATCGAACAATCGCATGGCGGCTCCGGCAGTCAGTCGCGCTCGGTGCTGGATGGTCTTCGGGCCGATGTCGTGACGCTGGCGTTGGAAGTGGATATCGATCCGCTGGCCAATATGGGCAACTTACTGCCAGCAGATTGGGCCAGCCGCTTACCACATCGCAGTGCCCCTTTTAGCTCCACCATTGTGTTTCTGGTGCGTAAGGGCAATCCAAAAAATATCAAAGACTGGTCTGACTTAGTACGGCCAGATATTGAAGTCATCACCCCTAATCCAAAAACTTCCGGTGGTGCCCGCTGGAACTATCTGGCCGCCTGGGCTTATGCCAAAAAACAAGGTCAGAGTGATGCTGAGGCTCAGCAGTTTGTCAGCAAACTGTACCGTAATGTGCCAGTACTGGATTCCGGCGCCCGCGGCTCGACCACCACTTTTGTGCAGCGTGGCATTGGTGATGTATTGCTGACCTGGGAAAATGAAGCTTTTCTTGCCGTCAATGAATTAGGTGCCGAGGCGGTGGAAATGGTGGTGCCATCGGTATCGATTCTGGCAGAGCCGTCGGTGGCTGTGGTGGATAAATACGCCACGAAAAAAGGCAATCTGCTGGTGGCGCAGGCCTATCTAAAGCATCTGTATAGTAGCGAAGGTCAGGAGATTGCAGCCAAACATTATTACCGGCCAACGGATCCGGTGGTCGCGGCTCGTTATCAGCAAAAATTTCCACAATTACAGCTGATCAATATCAGCGAGTTTGGTGGTTGGCAAAAAATATTGCCGCAACACTTTGCCGAAGGCGCAGTGTTCGACCAGATTTATCAGCACAATTAATCCCCAACCGTCCGGCTGCTGCCGGGCGGTACTTTTGCTTGCATGAGGTTCACTTTGGCGCTGTTTTCGCAACGTAACAAATCAGTACTGCCTGGTTTTGGCCTGTCGTTAGGCTTTAGTATTTTTTATTTAAGCCTGATTGTGTTTTTACCGCTGTCGGCGCTGGTGTTAAAAACCTTTGAACTGAGTCTGGCCGAGTTCTGGCAAGTCGTCGCCAGCGACCGGGCTATTGCCAGTTACCAACTGACCTTTGGGGCTTCCTTGCTGGCGGCGCTGATTAATCTGGTATTTGGTTTGTTGGTGGCCTGGGTGCTGGTCCGATACAGCTTTCCGGGCAAAAAAGTGCTGGACGCGCTGGTTGATTTGCCTTTTGCCTTACCAACAGCTGTGGCTGGTATCGCGCTGACGGCTTTGTATGCGCCCAATGGCTGGATTGGTCAATTCTTTCATGCGGCCGGGATCAAAGTCGCCTACAGCGCAGTGGGGGTCACAGTAGCGCTGGTGTTTATCGGGTTACCTTTTGTGGTCAGGACAGTACAACCAGTGCTGGAAGATGTGGAAAAAGAGCTGGAAGAAGCGGCGGCCAGTTTAGGCGCCAACCGCCTGCAAACCTTTTGCCGGGTGATCTTTCCGGCCTTGTTGCCGTCGTTACTGACCGGTTTTGCCCTGGCGTTTGCCCGCGCTATCGGTGAATACGGCTCTGTAGTGTTTATCAGTGGCAATATGCCGTTTAAAACTGAAATCACGCCGTTGCTGATTATGACGCGGCTGGAACAATTTGATTATGCCGGTGCGGCGGCGTTGGGCACTGTGATGCTGGTGATTTCATTCAGTTTATTATTGCTGATCAACCTGCTGCAACATTGGAGCAACCACAGACATGGAGGCGTGAAATGACAGAGGTGGTGGTGAATAGTGTTTTGTCCGGTAAGGACAGCGCCAGAGCGCAAAAATTACGCCAGGCCACGGCGGAGCCGGTGTGGTTAAAAGTGTTGCTGACCGGCATCGCGCTTTGTTTTTTAACTTTGTTTTTGTTATTACCGCTGGTGATTGTATTTGGCGAGGCTTTTGCCAAAGGCTGGCAGGTCTATCTGGCGTCGATCACGGAGCCAGCGGCCATGCACGCCATTCAACTGACGTTACTGGCCGCGGCTATTGCAGTGCCCTGCAATGTGATTTTTGGTCTGGGCGCCAGTTGGGCCATTGCCAAATTTCAGTTTCGCGGCAAGCAACTGCTGATCACCTTAATTGACTTACCTATTGCGGTGTCGCCGGTGATTGCCGGTTTATGTTTTATGTTGTTATTCGGCGCCCGCGGCTGGTGGGGCGAATGGCTGAATGATCATGATTTAGCCGTGATGTTTGCGGTGCCTGGTATTGTGCTGGCAACCGTGTTTATTACCTTTCCTTTTGTGGCGCGGGAATTGATTCCATTGATGCAGGAGCAAGGCCGGGAGCAGGAAGAGGCGGCGTTAACCTTGGGCGCCAGCGGCTGGCAAACCTTCCGGCTGGTGACTTTACCTTCGATTAAATGGGCTTTGTTATACGGCATTATTTTATGTAATGCCCGCGCTATGGGGGAGTTTGGTGCTGTGTCTGTGGTGTCTGGCAAGATCCGTGAACAAACCAATACCATGCCATTGCATATTGAAATTTTGTATAACGAGTATCAGTTTGCCGCTGCTTTTGCGGTGTCATCGTTATTAGCCTTGCTGGCACTGCTGACGCTGGTATTAAAAAGTGCGTTGCAATGGCGCGCTGCCAGGGATTACGCCGAAGCTGCCAGGCTGCGCTCTGCCGATTAAGTTCCTTGCAGTTGAAGAAAACCGGCGCTCAATGTCAAAGCAACTGAGCGCCATTTTTTTGCTTTATTTCTGATGGTGATGTTATTTTTTTCAGCGCGACTCTGACAAGGTGGCGATAGAGTATTGCTCAGCTGCGCGCCGACCTGGTCGGTGTCACTTGCCGCCAGATCTGCAGGCGCCATAGATCAAAGAAACTCATTGATGAACCGCAAAATGCCCTGGTTTTATTACCAGCTGCGGTGCAGCGCTAGTTTAGCCCGATTCCCCGTCACAATATCCAACTGAGTAATTGATAATGTTCTGATAAAAAATGCGGCATTAAGTTTCTATTACAGGTATTCAAATGCGACCAAATATCATTGACACCGTTGTCATTTTGCAATTAAGTTAAAAAGGCTTAAGCAAAGCAGCGCTGCGCACACTGATATTTAACGTTATTGCTATGTCAACCATACATGGAGTGTCTATTGTGATTACACGCAACTTAATGCTTTCCGTTTCAGCGTTGTCAGCTTTATTGCTGACTTCTGCCGCTCAGGCTCAACTGGTAACCGTCTGGGATTACGACGGTTACAATCGGGAAACTATTCATGCCACCGGCCCTGTTGCTTCATTACAAACAGACAGCGTGGCCGGACATCAGTTACGGGTGTACTTGCGCCGTCAGCCCGGAGCCTCTTGTGAGCTGGTCAATGTGTATGCTGAAGAAGGCGGTCGTTACATTGCGCCAGTGCGCATTACAGCGCTGGCAGCCAATATCGACTTTCTGGAAGCCGATATTCCGTCTGAAGCTCTGACAGAACACAGAGTGCTGGAAGCCTTTTGTACCGACAACGCGGGAGCACAATTTCGCGTGCAGCATAAAATTCCGGCGTTACCAAAAATCGAATGGACTGCTGAGTTAACTCCGGCTGGCGAGTTTGTCCGGCAGCCCCGTGGTTATGACTACCATACTGCAGTGGCGTATCAGGGTCAGTTGAAAGTGAATAACTACAGTACTGAAGCGCATTGTGAGAGCGATTTTAATACCAGTTGGAGTCATCCGCTTTATCTGTTTAACGGCCATGCCGGTAAATCGAACTTACAGGAAGATGTATTTGTCACTCGGACCACATTGGAAAATAACAAGCCGGCACTGACCCATTCCGTGATCTGTACCAACCCGGCTGGTAAAACCCGGATGGTCAAAGTGTGGGAACTGCATCACGAAAATGCCATGCCGCTGGTGTATTCCGAGACGTTCCACTACTAAGCGTTAGCACACCCAACCACAGCAGTCAGTACTGCTGTGGTTATTGTTAGCAACGAAAATGGCCCGGAATAAAACCGGTCCAGCGTTTAAAAGCGCGGCGGAAATTATGCGGATCTGAATACCCCAGTCGCTCTGCCAGTTGGCGGTTGCTGAGTTCAGGTTGTTGTAACAGCTGTAATGCCAGTTGGTTGCGCACTTCATCCAGCAACTGACTGAAGCTGGTTTGATGTTGTTGTAACAGTCGCTTTAAGCCACTGCTGCTGAGTCCTAGTTTGGCGGCCAGTTGTTCCTGCGTCAGTAACGTTGGTAAGGCCCGGCGAATTTCCCGTTCACAAAATTCCAGCAGACCGCGTCGTTTGTGCAGTAATTTATCTTGCTGCCGGCAAATTTGCCTTGCTTGCCGATACAGTTGCGGACAAGCCAGCACAAAAGGTTGTTGCCAGTAGCGGCGTGGGATTTGGATCCAGGTGGAGGCTTGTTGATACAACACAGGAACAGGCCATAAACTTTGCTGGGCCGCCAGCGGTAACGGACAGGGCCAGCGTCATTCAGACTGACGCCATCCAGGCCATGCTGTTGTTGCAGCAGTTGCAGAATAAAACCAAACCAAAGCTCGCAAACCAGCCGTTGCTGGGCGCCAAGGCCAATACCTGCACGCAATTCAATCCGGATATGCTGCTCATCCTGCTGCAAGCGGGCAAATAAATAAGGCGCCAGTTGCTGGCGAAAGTACCAGGCGGCACCAAGCGCCTGGCGCAAATTCGCCGCATGTTGGATCATCTGACACAGCGGCAGTTGTGGGTTTTGCAATAAAGCGGCGGCTGTTAACAGCGGTAATTCCGGGCTTTGCAATTGCTGGCAATTGCGTAAAAACACCAGCCAGCCGCTGGCTTCAATCCGGTGTTGCGGTTTGGCCAGATCGGCTTCAAAAATCCGGCTGCCAGCCAGCAACTGATGGGACTTACCGCCCCGGCGCAGCGCCAGCAATAACATATCGCGCACCGCATATTGACTGAGCAGTAGTTTATCCTGATACCCAAAAGGCGGCAGCGACATCGTCAGCCAAACGCCGTTGCCAGCGCGGCCGCGGCTGGTTTCGCTTGTTGCAGGGCCTGCCGTGCCAAACCAAGCGCAGCATCGGCATGCGGTACTTGTGCCAGTGGCAGTTGCAGCGCGACCGCGGTTAACTGCACATTTTGTTCCGGCAGTAACTGCCTTAGTTGTTGCTGCAAATGTTCGGACAGCACCACTGCACTGGCCATTTCGGTTTGTGGTAATACTGCGACAAAACAATCACCGGCCAGGCGGCAAATCAAGTCTCTGGGTCTGAGTTGATGCGTCAGTAACTCACTGAATTGCGTTAAAAAATGATCGCCGGCTGCGATGCCAAAATGACGGTTATAGGCCGAAAAACCGCGGATATCCAGCATCAATAAAGACAGTGGCTGTTGTTGCTGGCGGTGTAACTGCAGCTCGCGCTCCAGCACGGCCTGTAAATAAGCCGGACCATACAATTGCGTCAGCGGATCAATCAGCGCATGGTTGCGTAAAAACAGCTCCCGGCCTTGCAATTGCCGGTTAATCGCCAGTTGCTCCCGATGCCAGCCGACCAGACCAAAAGTAAGCAGCAGCATGCCGACAGGGGCCGGAAAAGATTCCAGCCAGCTCATCAGCCGGTGGGGTTCCGGATAGGCAATCACTTCATCCATCAAATCGACGCTGTAGGAAAACACCAGTAAAAAACTGCCGCTGTAAAGCCAGTTGGTGACAGGTCCGGCCGGTCTGCTACTGACAATCAGACACAACCAGCCAATGGCGACCGCCAGACTGGTCAGCTCGCCAATGCTGTCCCAAAGGTCCAGTTTGAACAATGGTTTCAGGTGGCCATATTGCAGCGACAAGCTGATACCTACCAACAACAGTAGCAGGCTAATAATGAGTTTATTCAGATGATATCGCCACATAAGCCGGCTCTCCGTTGTCCCTAACCACCGCGGTGGCGATGTCGCAGCCTTGGCAACTCATTGGGCGCCAACGCAATTAACCATCCATCATCGCCACCTTGTATGACCGGCTGATGACAATTTACCATCGCGTTGAGCTGTATGGACCCGGGTCATTGCAGCTCAGCACAGCGGCTTTTCGCGATTACAGCTGTCATATTACCGTCGCACAATAACGGCAACTTTGACTAAGCCGTGAGAGCATCCTGATGAAAACGCAGAAAAAATCGCAAGTACAAACGCAGGGTTGTGCCTTGTCGCAACCTCGTTTTAGCCGCTCCAGACTAGCGCTGGCGTTGTTATTGGCCAATGTGGCCTGTGCCGCGCCCGTGCTGGCCGCGATGCCAATGGAATTAACGGCGGATGGCCGGCAAACGGCATCACCAGGGATTGTCGGTCAACTGAGCAATGCGCAAAAAGTGTTGTTACAAGGCGCAATGGTCCGGTTGACTGTGGTCAATCAAAGCGGCAAACCGCGGGAAACCGTAACCGACAGCAGTGGCCGTTTTCGCTTTGAGGGTCTGCCAGCCGGTGATTACCGGCTGGAAGTCAGTTATTTAGGTTATGGTAAACATCAGTTGCCGGTCAGAATCCAGCAACAGTCAGGTCAGTGGTTACAGCTGAAGTTACAACCACAAGTTGGCATGGAAGTGATCAAAGTGACCGGCAGTCGGGAAGGTCAGGCGCGGGCGCTGAATATCCAGCGGGCGGCTGATAACATCAAATCTGTGGTTTCTGCCGATTATCTTGGCCGTTTTCCGGATGCCAACGTGGCTGAATCCGTCCAGCGCCTGCCTGGCATTTCGATCCAGCGTGATCAGGGGGAAGGCCGTTATGTTAACGTGCGTGGCGCGCCACTGGAATTTGCCAGTGTGACGGTCAACGGCACGTCTTTGCCATCGCCGAATGGTGCCACCCGCGCGATAGATTTAGATACCATTCCGTCTGATGTCATTGCCACCTTAGAGGTGACTAAAGCTATTACGCCGAATATGGATGCCGATGCCATCGCCGGCAATATTAATATCGTCACCCAAGGCGCGCTCGACAGCAAAGAGCCGATAGCGCGGGCCAATCTGGCAGCTGGTCAGAATGAAAAGGGCAGTGGCGCTGTGTACAACGGTGGCCTGACGCTCGGCCAACAACTGCAGGATGGCAAGCTTGGTTTGTTATTATCAGCCAGCCATAGCAAAACTGAACGGGTGACCGATAACGTTGAACATACCTGGAGTGAGCAGGATAACGGCCAGTATCTGCCGGAACTGACTGAATTTAAAGATTATGAGTTAACCCGCAGTCGCAGTGGTGTGTCGGGCCGGCTGGATTTTCGGCCAGATGATCAGACCCAGCTTTATCTGGCGCATCATTTTTCCCGTTTCAGCGATGACGAATATCGCGATACCATGACGATAGCCCTGGAAAAATTCAGTGCCGATGCTACTGCAGTCAAAGGTGTCGCCGGTCGCGCCACTTTTGATAAAGAAGTGCGGCATCGTAAAGTGGTAAAAACTATCAATAGCACCCAGGCCGGTGGCACCAGCCGGTTGCAGGACTGGACTATCGATTATGGCGCTGCACATTCGACGGCCAGCGAAGCTTACCCACACCGTGACTATCTGATTTTCCGTGAAAAATCGCGCCCGGCGCTGGCTTATGACTTTAGCGACAGCGATTATCCGCGGTATCAGGTGCTGGACAGCAAAGGTCAGCAAGTGCGGGCCGATTTTAATTTCCCAGCTGATCAGTTTAACTTCCGCCGGTATGAACGTCGGTTTGGCGAAGCAGAAGAAACCGAACAAGCGCTGCACCTGGACCTGAGCCGGCTCAGCCAGTGGGGTCAGCTCGACAGCAGCTGGAAACTGGGGCTGAAAGCCCGGCTGAAAGACAAAGACAATGATGAGGATCGCCGCCGTAATGCCATCGGCAAAGGTGGCCCGGCTTATGCCACAGTGGCCACTGGCAAAGCGTCACAGCCGTTTGATGGTCGTTATCAGAATGGCAATAAATACCAGCGTGATTTTGTCGCGGTGTATAGCAGCCTCTATGAAAATGCCGATTACAAATTACTGCCGGAAGCATCCCAAACCACAGATTTTGCCGCTAGCGAAGACACCCTGGCCGCTTATGCCATGAATACCCTGAGCTGGGATAGCACCACCTTGTTGTTGGGTCTGCGGCTGGAGCACACCAGCACTGAAGGCAGTGCAGTACGTTTTGATGCTGATACAGAAAAATTCAGTCCGCAACAAGCCAAAGACAGCTACAGCAAGTGGTTCCCCAGCGCGCATTTACGGCATGAACTGGACAATGGCGTGATCCTGCGCTCTGCCTATAGCACAGGTCTGAACCGGCCGAATTTTGCTGATTTAGTGCCTTATCTGATTGTGGAAGAGCGCAGTGAACAAGGCGGCAGTATCAGCATTGGTAACATTGGCCTGACGCCGACCTATAGCCATAACCTGGATCTGATGACTGAATATTACCTGGAACCGCTGGGACAGGTATCGGCCGGGGTGTTCTACAAATATTTATTAGATCCGATGTTTAAAGCGCGCAGTGTGCAGCAGGGCGGTGAATTTGCTGGTTTCCAGCTGACCAGACCGGAAAATGGCGATAAAGGCCGCTTATATGGGTTGGAGCTGAACTGGCAACAAACGCTGGCGGCGCTGCCTGGCTTTGGCGTGATGCTGAATTACACCCTGACCGATTCACAAGCGGACCTGCCTTTTGGTATCGGTCAGACCGATTTACCTGGCACCAGTAAACATAGTTACAACGCCGCGCTGAATTATGAAGCGGATGGCTACAGTGCGCAGCTGGCCTATAACTACCGGTCTGAGTATATCGACGCGCTGGATACGGCAGATCCAAAACTGAATACCTATTGGGATGAACGCGCCACGCTGGATTTCAGCGCCGGTTATAAATTCTCACCGCAGTTTAGTGTGTTTGTCGAAGCCACCAACCTGACCGATAGCCAGGCAATCCGTTACCAGGGCGTACGCAGCCGGGTGTTTGAACACGAACAGTTTGGCCGTGCCTGGCAACTGGGCGTGCGGGGCAGCTTCTAAGCGCCAGCACTGCAGTTTCGAACGCAGCACAGGGCCGATTGGATGCACTGTGCTGCCTTGTTGTGAGGCGCTGCCGCCCTGTGAGTGGCAGCGCCTTCGAAGAACATTTTGCCAAGAACACTTTGCTGAGAACATGATGAAACCAACCTTATTTAACCTTTCGCGGCTATTTTGCTCCACCTTGTTCGGTGCCGTGGTTTGTGGTACCGGCCTCGCCCATGCAACTGCCGCTCAATTAGCTGGTGAGCACTTGCTAACATCTTTGCCGCCGTTAGCTGTCAAAGCCCGTGCTTATCAACAACTGACGCATCAGGGCGAGCGGCTGCAGTTGCTGGCGGATAAACGCGGCTTGCATATTCTGAACGACAAAGGCCAGTCACTGGCCACGGCGGCTGGTGATTTTAGTCGTTTTACTACTTTGCAATTACCAGTTCTGCCATTACCAGCCCAGGGCGCGGCGCCAGCTGGCAGTCAAAGCAGCCTGTTGATTGCGGCGATGGATGATGAAAGCCAACACTTCCAGCTCTGGTCCTGGCAGCAGCAAGGTTTGCAGCTGTTGCAACAACAAGCCATCACGAGCCGGGTGGTGGAGGATCTGTGTTTTTACCACAGCCAGGATAATCAACAACTGAGTATTTTCCTGCTGGGCGATCGTGGTGGTGCTGATCAACTGTTATTACAACAACAGGGCCGCTGGTTAAAGCAACCACTGCGGATCCGTGAACTGAGTGTGCCTTATGACAGCAAAGCCTGTGCTGTTGATCAAAGCACCGGCAGCTTGTATCTGAGCGAGCACAGCCAGGCCATTTGGCGTTATCAGGCCGAACCTGAAGCCGATGAAGGCCGGCAGTTGGTGCAGGTGAAGCAGCCATTTGGCGCTATAGCTGCTGAGATTGTCAGCCTAGCCGTGCTGCCGGACGGTAGCTTACTGGCGTTGGAAGAACAGCCCGGCCGGCTGCTGCATTTACAATGGCCGCAGTTACAGCCCGGTCAGGCTGATTTCAGTGCTGTCGCTAAACTCAGCGCCCAGCCACTGGGCGAGGGTGAATTCGCCTATCTGTCGGCTGCGCTGACGCCGCAGCAACACAGCGTCTTTGTCAGTGCCAAAGGTGAACCTGTGCAGCAATTGGCGCTGTCTGGCCGCACAGGCCAAGTGCCGCCAGTGACAACGGCTGGTTCGTTGTTACCGATGCAACAAGTGCTGCCCACAGTACAAACACCCGCTGCGCCGGCACGGGGTGATGTCATCGACGACCCGGCGATCTGGCATCATCCGTCGAAACCAGCGCACAGCCGGATTTTGGCGACCGACAAGCGCAATGGTCTGGAAGTGTATGATGTGCAGGGCAAGTTATTGCAGCAACTGAACGTCGGCCGGCTGAATAATGTCGATGTCCGTTATGGTCTGCCTTTTGCTGGTCAGCCGCATGATGTGGCAGTGGCAAGTTTACGCAATAACAATAGCTTACAGTTGTTTGCGATCAATGCCGCAGGTGAAGTGCAAGTGGCGGGTCAAATTGCCACCAGCATGCAGGAGATCTATGGTTTATGCCTGTTTCAGCCGGCTGCGGGTCAGGTGGACGTGTTCGTCAATGATAAATCCGGCTTGATTGAGCAGTATCGACTGAGTTCAGACGGCAAGCAGTGGCAGGGGCGCAAAGTGCGGCAACTGCAAGTGCCCGGCCAGCCGGAAGGTTGTGTGGTGGATGATGCGCGTCAGCAGTTGTTTGTCGGTGAAGAAGATGTGGGTATCTGGCGTTTTGCCGCTGCGGCCACTGCCAGCAGCACAGGCGAAAAAATTATCTTAGCTGATGGCAAGACGCTGGTGGCGGATGTGGAAGGTTTGGCTTTTGCGCCGGGTGAACAGCCGTATTTGCTGGCCTCCAGCCAGGGCAATGACAGTTATGTGCTGTTCTCTGCCGTGGCGCCTTATCAGCCGGTACTGCGCTTTCGCGTCATCACCAACCCTGAACTCGGCATTGATGGCACCTCAGAAACCGATGGGCTGGATCTGACCGTACGTTCGTTAGGGTCTGAGTTCCCACAAGGGGCCCTGATCATTCAGGATGGCCGCAACCGGATGCCGGAGCAAGGCCAGAATCTGAAGTACATCCCCTGGCAGTCAGTGTTGCAACTGATCCCTAAGCAGCCATAGCACGCCAATCAGCAGCAGCGGGGTAGCCGCTGCTGCTGGTTTGAGCTAAGTTCGCGCTTAGACCGATAACCCCCAGTCATCAAAGGCTTGCCGTGCCAGTTGTTCACGAAATTGCGGCGCGGCAATTTCAATCAGCGCTCTGGCTCTTTCCGTCAGGCTGCGAGCCCGTAAATTGGCGACGCCATATTCAGTGACAATATAATGCACATGAGCGCGGGTGGTCACCACCCCGGCGCCCGGGGCTAATAAGGAACTGATGCGGGATACTGTGCCACCGGCAGCCGTAGCCGGCAGCGCGATGACGGAGCGGCCACCTTCGGATAAAGCGGCGCCGCGGACAAAATCCATCTGGCCACCGACGCCGGAATAAATTTTCGTCCCCAGCGAGTCGGCACAGACCTGACCGGATAAATCCACCTGTAAGGCGCTGTTAATCGCCATCACTTGCGGGTTTTGCCGGATCACCGCGGTATCGTTGGTATAAGCCACGTCCAGAAACACCACTTCCGGGTTGTCATCGACAAAGTCATATAAGGCCTGACTACCCATGGCAAAAGTGGTAACAATTTTGCCCGGATGTTTGCGTTTATTGCGGTTGCTGAATACACCTTTGGCCAGCAGCGGCAGCACGCCATCGGAAAACATTTCAGTGTGGATCCCCAGTTGTTGCCGATCGCCCAGGCAAGCCAAAGTTGCATCCGGAATAGCGCCAATGCCCATCTGCAGGCAGTCACCGTCGCGCACTAAACTGGCGACATTTTTGCCAATTTGGGCTGTGACCTGATCGATGGCGGCGGGCAAATGCAGTGGGATGTCAGACTCCAGTTCGCAATAAGCGCTGAAAGCCGACAAATGCACAAAAGAATCGCCATGGGTGCGCGGCATCCTGGGATTGATTTGCGCGATAATTTTTTTCGCCGATTGCATGGCGGCCCGCGTCGCTTCAACCGACACTCCCAGGCTACATAAGCCATGTTTATCCGGCGGTGACACCTGAATAATGGCGGTATCAATGGCTTGTTCGCCACTGCGGAACATTTTCGGGATTTCCGATAAAAATGCCGGTACATAATCGGCGGCACCACAATTGACAGCAGGCCGGGTCGGACGGCCGACAAAAAATACCCGCTGGCGTAAATGTCCCTGCAGCGCCGGATCACAGAGCGCGCTACTGAGTTCAGTGTGCAGGCTCAACAAGGTTAAGTCGCGTTTATCTAAAGCAACTTTGGCGAGGGCATTCAGCATCGAATAAGGGGTAGCAGCCATCGAGTGGCTCCAGATAGATTCACCATTGCTGATGATGGCTAAGGCTTGTTCCGGGGTTGCATAATACATAACTGGACTCTGTATTGGGAAATTACTAACAGCATAACGCCAGCTTTGGGCTGGCGTTATGATTGGGATCAACCGGATTGGCTTTATCCGCCTAGCTTTGGCTGGCGAGCTGATTTAGCGTTTCGGCCAGATTTTTTAACAACGCCTGATTCTGATTGACCACGCTATTGATTTCGCTGGCCGAGCTGCCGGCTTTAAACGCCAGATTCCGCACTTCTTCTGCCACCACCGAAAACCCCCGACCCGCTTCGCCCGCCCGCGCCGCTTCAATCGCAGCGTTCAGTGCTAATAAGTTGGTCTGATCGGCAATGGCATTAATACTGGACACCATATTGTTGATACTTTTACCGGAGTTCAGCAGTTCCGCCATCACCTGATCGCTTTGTTGCACCACTTGTTGCCGTTTGCTGATATCAGTACCGTAAAAAATCACTTTTTGCAGATCGCCCTTGGGATGGCGAATGGCGCTGAAGGTGGCGGCCAAACTGATGGTGCGGTTGCCAATGCTAAAACTCAAATCTTTGCGGATATTTTTACCTGAGACTAACTGCTGCTGTTGCTCCGGCGACAGGCATTGTTGCCAGCTTTTACAGGCGTTGCTGAAGTCTTCATTTTTGACCTGCAGGATGCGGCTGGCGTAGTCATTCATCGACAATACCTTGCCCTGCGCATCCCATTCCAGCATCAGATTCGATTGGCTGATGGCATCAAACCGCACCTGATTTTCCAGTGCCGAGGATTTAACCGGGGTGATATCGGCCAGAATGGCAATATAACTGTGATGTTCGCCGCGTTCGTTATGCACCGGGTTGCTGGTCACTGAAATCCACAGTGAAGAACCATCACGGCGATGGATTTCTATTTCATCATAAAAGGCTCTGGGGGCTGCCAGCTCCGCTTCAATCCGTTGCCGGGTGCTTTCATCGGTTCTGGGGCCGACTAACACTTCGGCGGCGACATGGCCGAGAATTTCTTCGCTGCTGTAGCCGGTCATCTTACTAAAGCCCTGATTAACATACTGGATTTTTCGATTTACATCGGAAATAATCACCGCGTTATCGGTTTCATTCGCCACCATCGACAGCAGTTCAAATTCTTGTTTTTGCAGCACATCAGCCGTGATATCAGAGGCATATTTCACTACTTTCAGCACTTCACCATCAGGTCCTAAAATGGGGTTGTAGGTGGCGTGGATCCAGACCGGCTGACCCGCCTTGGTCAGCCGTTTAAAATCAGCGGTTTGATAATGGCCCTGGCGCAATTTTGCCCAGAATTGCCGGTAGGGCTCTGAATTCGCTTCCTGTGGCTCAACAAAGATACGGTGGTGTTTGCCTTGCACTTCGCTCAGTTGGTAACGCATCAGTTGTAAAAAGTTTTGATTGGCATGGAGGATCTGGCCATCGAGATTAAATTCGATCACCGCTTCTGAGCGCTGGATGGCTTCAATCTGACTTTGCATATCTGCTCTTTGCATCACTTCGGCAGTAATATCGGTGGCAAACTTAATAATCCGGCTGACTTTGCCGTTGCGCATAATAGGGGTATAACTGGCTTGCAACCAGACTACAGTACCGCTTTTGGTGCGGCGTTTAAATTCGGCAATCTGGGCTTTGCCGGCGCGTAACTCATCCCAAAACTGCTGATAATCGCGGGTCTGACTGGCGCTCTGGTCCAAAAACAGCCGGTGCTGTTTGCCAACAATCTCGGGCAATTGATATTGCATTAAGCGCAGGAAATTTTTATTGGCATGCACCACAGTGCCATCAGTGCTGAACTCAATCACTGCCATGGTTTGATGCAATGCTTTGATAATATCGTCGTTGTCGCCTTTGTTGCCAAACAGTCCGAACATAATCACCTCAAGTACCTTTGGTTGCGACAAAGCCTAGTCGGCAGTTGCCGCGTTTTCAAACCAGATATGGATTAAGTTTTTTCAGTTTCAATGTTTTAGTGATAGCCTTCAGCGATTGGGCGCAGCACAATAGCAATCAAGTACCGACAGATTTTGCTACGCCCGATAAAGCCGGCTGGATCAGCTTTGTTGATTGAGCCGCAGCATAATCTCCGCCAGCCGTTGCAATAACTGCTGATTGGTATTCACCACAGTGCTGATTTCGCCCGCTGAAGCGGCCGCTTTACTGGCCAGATTGCGCACTTCATCGGCCACCACGGCAAAACCACGGCCGGAGTCACCGGCGCGGGCCGCTTCAATGGCGGCATTCAGTGCCAGTAAATTGGTTTGTTCGGCAATAGCATGGATACTGGAGACCATCTGATGGATATTCTGGCCAGAGGCCTGCAACTCCTGCATCAATTGTTCGCTGTGACGCAATTCGGCCAGCGTTTGCATCCGCGCTGAGATATCGCTGCCATAAGCGATAACTTTGGCTAAAGAATCATCAGGTTTGAACAC
>Ga0114982_1000206_pt1 | contig 31356 bp, 29 predicted proteins | sample Shrwel_input2_FT_FD_87183 | JGI IMG/M metagenome (GOLD analysis project Ga0114982, IMG submission 87183) | Subsurface microbial communities from deep shales in Ohio, USA - Utica-3 well 1 S input2 FT | ecosystem: Environmental > Aquatic > Deep subsurface > Shale gas/oil reservoir > Produced... | reverse complement strand
TTATTATCCGGAATAATTGCTTTGCTTTTAATCAGTTCAAAAGTTTTTTCATAATTTCCGTAAATATCACGTTGCGGCTCACCTTCAAACATTCCGTTTTTAAGAAATCTTTTTACCAGACGATCTTCCAGAGAATGATAAGAGATCACTACCAATCTTCCTCCCGGTTTCAAAACATTGTAAGCCTGAACAAGCATTTCTTTCAAAACCTCAAGTTCCTGATTAACTTCAATTCTTATTGCCTGAAAAAGCTGTGCATAAAATTTATTCACCTTATGTGGCGGAAGAAAGCTGAATAGTTTTTTCAGATCTTCCGTTGTATTAATCGCTTTTTCTTTTCTGTGATGAACAATATCTCTTGCAAGTTTTCTTGCTTCTCTTAGTTCGCCATAATAATAAAAGATATCAGCTAATGCATCTTCTTCATATTCATTAATCACTTTTTTGGCATCAAGACTCTGCATCACATTCATTCTCATATCAAGCGGAGCATTATTTCTTGTAGAAAAACCCCTTTCTGCTTCATCAAACTGATGAGAAGAAACACCAAGATCTGCCAAAACTCCATCCACTTTAGAAACACCATACGCAAGCAATGAATTTTCTAAAAACCTGAAATTCTGATTAATTAATGTGAATTTCAAATCATCAATCGTATTTTTAAGCGCATCCAAATCCTGATCAAATGCATACAACTTTCCATTTTCAGAAAGCCTGTCTAAAATTTCTTTTGAATGACCACCTCCACCGAATGTGCAATCCACATAAATTCCGTCCGGATTCGTCACCAAATCATCCACACTTTGCTTCAATAAAACGGGGTTGTGATATATGCTCATTTGTGTACTTTATTTATTCTTCACCAAAAGTTCCCATTACATCTTCTGCCAAACTTGCAAAATCTTCTTCGTTGGTTGCGATTACCTTTTCATAGGCATCTTTATTCCAAATTTCGAAAAGTTCGCCCGCACTGGTAATTACAATATCTTTCGTAAGATCAGCAAAATGCGTAAGATCTTTTGAGATTTGCAGTCTTCCGGCGCTGTCTATCTCTACAGTTTTTACACCTGCAGTAAACATTCTGATGAAATCAGCATTCTTTTTAATGAATCTGTTTAATTTATTTATTTTTTCCATAAGCTTATCCCATGCTTTCATAGGATAGACTTCGAGACACGGTTGAAACACAGAACGCTTTACCACAAAGGTTTTATCCTCAAAGTCCTCCATCTGTTTTATCAGCGATGAAGGTACCTTCAGGCGACCTTTGTCGTCTATTTTGCACTCATATGTTCCAATGAAATTTCTCATTTGGGACAAAATTATACAAAAAATTCCAAAACCTCCCACTTTTTCCCACTTTTTGACTTAATGTTAATAAGTTTTACACAGAACATCTTATAAGCGGTTTAAACATTTGATACAAAAACAGTTACAGAACGCATTGTTCTGTGAATAATAAAAAGATTTCTAAAAAAAGTGAGTACATCTCCTTTATTATATTATTTTTATTTTAAATTAGATATATCAAAAAATTTTTGGTGTATAATTTGTATTTTTGCAATGCTTTATTAAAGCGACTTTATGATATTTAGTACAAAAAAAGATAAGAAATATACCTTCATTGAAGCTGGAGAAGGACATCCATTGGTGCTTTTGCACGGTTTGATGGGTGGATTGAGTAATTTTGACAAGATGGTGAATTTTTTTTCAGAGAAAGGTTTTAAGGTTTATGTGCCTCAATTACCGATCTATGATTTGCCGGTACTTAATACCAATCTTACTACAATTGCCAAATACGTAATTAAATTTATTGAAAGCGAGATCGGAAAACCTGTAACCATCGTAGGAAATTCTATGGGTGGTCATGTAGGACTTATTCTTACTTTAGCAAGACCAGATCTTGTGCAGAATCTGGTTCTTACCGGAAGTTCGGGATTATATGAAAGAGCGTTTGGAGACAGTTTTCCAAGAAAGAATGACCGATCTTATATAAGAAAAAAAGCTGAAGAGGTTTTTTATGATCCTGCTGTGGCTACAGAAGCTTTGGTAGATGAAGTTTTCAGTGTAGTTAATGACAGAATGAAAGGTATTAAAACTGTAATGCTTGCAAGAAGTGCTATTAAACACAATATGCTGAATGATCTTCCAAAAATTCTGCGTCCCACGTGTCTTATTTGGGGAAAACAGGATAACGTGACACCTCCGGAAGTAGCGATTGACATGCATAAATTTATTCCGAATTCTGATTTATTCTGGATTGATAAATGCGGACACGCTGCAATGATGGAAAAACCCGATGAATTCAACGAAATTCTTTACAATTGGGTTAAAGATAAAATATAATTAAGACTAAACCATTAAGACTTCTTAATGGTTTATTTTTCTAAATAAAATCAAGACAAAATGGTTATAAAAACAGCGGAGTTTGTAAAAAGCAGCGGAAAGTGGCAGGAATGTCCTGAAGGAACTATGCCTGAATATGCATTTATCGGACGCTCAAATGTAGGAAAATCTTCACTGATCAACGGAATGCTGAATAGAAAAGATTTGGCAAAAACTTCAGGAACTCCGGGGAAAACTCAGTTGATCAATCATTTTATCATTAATGATAGTTGGTATCTTACCGATTTGCCGGGATACGGATATGCAAAGGTTTCTAAAGTGATGAGAAGAGACTTTGAAAAACTAATTAACAATTATATTTTAAACCGAAATAATCTTGTGAATCTTTTTGTTTTGGTGGATTCTCGTCACAGTCCGCAAAATATTGATTTGGAATTTATCCAATGGTGTGGAGAAAGCGGTGTTCCTTTTTCAATTGTTTTCACAAAAGCTGATAAACTTAAGCCAAACATTTTGATAAAAAATGTGGAAGACTACAAAGTCGAACTTCACAAAACATGGGAAGATTTACCCGAAATTTATGTTACTTCCGGGGAAAAGAAAACTGGCACACAAGAAATTTTAAGTTTCATTCAAAAAACAAATGAGTTTTTAGCCAATAACAGCGTGACTTTTAATGAATAATATTATCTGGAAAATAAAGAGTTTTGAAGAAATAACGACTTCCGAACTCTATGAAATTATAAAAGCGAGAGTAGATGTTTTTGTGGTAGAACAGGATTGTCCATATCCCGATTTGGATGATTACGACCAAAAAGCACTACATCTTTGGGCAGAACAAGACCTGAAAGTTTTAGCATACTGCAGGATTTTCAACCAAGGAATAAAATATCCCGAAACTTCTATCGGAAGAGTTTTAACCACAGAAAAAGGAAGAGGGAAAAATTTTGGTAAGCAATTGATACAATATGCTGTTGAAACCATTGAAAACCGTTTTCGCACTTCAGAAATCAGAATCTCTGCACAAGATTATCTGTTAAGATTTTATTCTGGTTTTGGCTTTGAAGATACCGGAAAAAAATATCTGGAAGATAACATTCCGCACACTGAAATGTTTCGTAAATAGTTCAAAATAAATATTTGAGCAGCACTTTTTTATAGGTGCTGTTTTCATTTAACTTAAAAAGACAAAGAGCCTGATTAAAACCAGACTCTTCATTTATCAAACAAAATTAAGCTTAAGGATATTCGTTTCTTGCTTTTGTAACGAGACCTACCAAATCTGAACCTCCACTTGCAAAGTTAGTACTCGGATTATGAGCGCTTTGTGTAGCAACTGCGAAAGGAGCGCCGTTCCAATATCCCCAGAAAGGACCACCACTTTGTCCTGGCCAAATATCTGCTTGATGACTAATGCTTTGATTATCATCTGCACTCCAGAAATCACCATCCAAAGCAATTCCTGTTTGATAAGTTGGTCTCTGTGTTCCTGTTAAATCTGCCGGATAACCAGCGTGGGTAAACGAAGCTTGTCCGTCCCAAGAATCTGAATATGATTTTGAGCCAAGCCAACCCGTACTGTTTCCGATTGGTCGATCTAAAACGACTACCACATAATCAAATTGCACTTCAGTTCCGTCAATAGTTGGTCCTGCAACTTTATGCTTGTAATAAGTCTGAATTCCCCATGCTGTTCCGTAAGGAGCACTTCCATTATAATACATTGGAGTAAATTTCAACCATCCTGTCTGATTGTTAGGTTTCCAATCTATAATGTGTGCGCAGGTCAAGAGATGTCTTGGCCCAATCATTACACCACTTGCGATTCCCAAAGGACTTTCTACTCTTCCTACGCAACGCCACGGATAAGCTGTTGAATTAAACACTTTTCTTTGATCTGGTCCGAAGATAGTTTTAGCACCATTTACTGAAAGGAAAGTTTCTCTTTCGATAAATTTTGGCTTACGGTCTTTTCTGGGTTCTAATTTTGGCTGATATTCAAAATCCGCATGAGTAGGATAAAAATGGTCGGTTTCAGTAACTTCATCACTACCAGATTTTTCATTCATTGTAATTCCTACGGATTTCATTCCTTTCGGATAAACTCTTCCGTCGATGGTTTCCGTTTCCGGTTCTTTGTCGGCTAATTTTAAATTTGCTGATTTTTCAGCTGATTTTGCTTTAACAGTTTTAAGTCTTGCAACTTCTTCCACTGTCATCGGATTGTTGTTTTCGATATTAGACATGATTATTTGGTGTTTTTAATCAGTTTTTCCTACTCTATGGATGGCTTTTCGGATTCCGCCAATGGTTTTTATGAAAATATTTTTTGTGAAAATTCTGAAGTCATACTTTCTGTCTGGTTGATTTGTGCCGCTCCCATTGCTGCTAAAGCCATAGCAATTTGTTTGTCGAGTGTTTTTCTGACAATATTTCCGTTGGTAGCACGAAGTATTTTGCAGAAATGATAGGTAAAGTACCCTCTTATTTGTCCGCTCATATTCCCTTCCATTGAAACCTGATTGTCTTTTGATGCAGCCCACAAAGTATGATTAAGACCCGCAACAGGAACCAAAGCTTTCGTTGTAAATGTTTGCTTTTTTGAACTTTTAGATAATGGAATTTCGCTTGCGTATGTCATATAAAATTCATCTTCTAGCATTGGCGGAATGAAACGTGCAGCTTCATAAGAGAAATCCATATCCAAAGCCAAATCCATCTTTCTTGTACCCGTTCCGGAATGGCAACAGTCGAAGATAACTTCCATATTTACTCCAGCTTTCAATTTGCTTAAAACCGTTTTAAAATCATCATCCCGAATAACTCCTGCACTTGCATAATCGTGTGGGCAAATTGCCTCATCGAGACCATCAATTTCCAGATCTGCGCCGATGTTTGCAACTCTAGTTCCGTGACCAGAATAATAAAATACAATAGAATCTCCTTTCACGCTATTACTAACCAGAGATTTTAAATAATTTAGAATATTGGCTCTTGTAGCATTCTGGTTGGTTAAAATTCTAATTTGTGCAGGAGCAAACCCACAAATAACGAGAGTGTTTGCCATATCACGCGCATCGTTGACGCAGCCGTTGAGATCCGGACCGCCAGAACCGATAGGAGCGTAATCGTTGATTCCTACAATTAATGCTTTTTTCATGGTAATTGTTTTTTAGATTTCCCTACTCTTTAGGCTTTTCGGGTTCTGCCTGTAACTTTAATTTTACATGACAAAATTCCATAATTACTAAAAGGAAAAACAGAGGAGAAAGCCTAAATTATTACAGGAAAATCACCTTTATTAAAATGAGATTGCAGAAAAATTTAGACATAAAAAATCCTCACCAAAATTGGTAAGGATTGTTATTCCGTGGCTTTCTAAATTTCCGTTCCTACAGAACTCGAAAATATGGGCGACATTTTACTACAAGTATATTATTCCTCTGGAATAGCAAAATACGGCAATTACTTTGGTATTTAAATCAACATAAATTGTGCTTTAAAGCAAAAAGAACAAGACCTACTCTGTTTTTTATTTCTAATTTTACGAAAACAGAATCTCTGTAACCATCTATGGTTTTTGGACTCAGACACATCTTGTCGGCGATTTCTTTGTATGTAAGTTCACTGCATGCTAATTTGATAAATTCTTTTTCTCTTTCTTTCAAATCTGAAAGCAATGAAGCGTTTTTCGCATCTTCAGTTTGCACTTTCAGTAGTTTTTGAGCAACGAAATCTGTATAGAAACTTCCTTTTTCAAATACTGTATCTATTGCCTGAAAAAGAATTGACGGCTGCATATCTTTCAGTAAATATCCTTTTGCCCCGGCTTTCAACATTCTTATCAATACTTTTTCGTCATCTTCCATTGTGAGTGCAATTACTTTAATGTCGGGATGATGTTCAGTAAGCCACTCCGTAGTTTCTATCCCGTTTTTATAGGGCATATTAATATCCATTAAAACAACAGCCGGAAGCTCGGAAACATTCTTTAATTCTGAGATAAAATCTTCACCATTCGGCTGATTCATCACAACATGATATTTCGGATTTTCTGCAATCATATTTTCTAATGCTTTCGACATTAAAGTATGATCGTCTACAATAGCAATGGGAATTGTTTTCATGATAAATTTTTGTGGTAAATGATGGATGTTTTTGTTCCTTCCTGTAGTATTGACTGAATGGAAAATTCTGCGTGGATTAGTTTTGCTCTTAATTCCATATTTTTTAATCCGGAACCGTCTTTTGTGCTATTCATACTAAAACCTTTACCATTATCAGAAATGGTGATTTTTAGTTCCTGAAAGCTGTCTTCCAATTGTATGGCTACATTTTTTGCCCCCGAATGTTTTAAAATATTATTGATGCTTTCCTGAATAATTCTGAAAAGAATTAACCCATGTTTCGGCGAAATATCAATATCGTGTTTCTGGGTAATAAACTCAATTTTCAACAACCGCAGTTTTTTTATTCTCTGAATTTCTCTTTCAATAGATTCTACCAATCCAAAATGAATAATCTGCTCGGTAATTAGTGTCTTAGATAAATTTCTGATGTCCTGAATACATTCTCCCAATAATTCATTAAGCTCACTCAGCTCCTCTTTTTCTTTATCTTTGAGTTTGGTAACAAGCTGATTTTGCCTTAAACGAACTACTGATAATTTTTGACCTAAATCATCATGAAGTTCCTGTCCGATATAATTAAGAGTCTGCTCTTTCATTTCTACCTGAGAAGTTGCCAATTCTTTCTCAAAATGCATATCTTTTTCTTTCTGCGCAATGAGCAATGTTGTTTTTTTCCGGATGAAAATAACGTAAACGAAAATCATCGTTAAAACAATGATCAAAAGAGTAACTGTAAAAATTATTATCAGCTTATTTTCTTCCATGCTCTCAGATTTGCTTTACCTTATCTGGTTTATTCCAATATAACCCGAAAAAGATTATCCCGTTGTTGATAAAATTCAATAAAAATAAAATAAAAAAGTAAATGTTGTTTTCTACGGTTTTTCTAAAGAAAAAGATAGGAATAATTCCGACATAAAATATCAACGTGCCCACCGAGATCCAAAAAGGAAGATAATTTTTAATCTCAAATATTTTATCTGAATTAAAGGTTTGATATAAAAACAATATAATCGAAAATATCAGCAGAAGAATGTTTATATAAAAAATATTAAATGAAAGATATTGAAAGAAGCTTTTTTCTAATAAGGACATTCCCAAAACATTCACAATAAACAGAACCAAAATGACCAATTGTAGTTTTCTGAGTATTGGCATGTAAAGCAATTTATAGTAATACATGAGGTACAGAGAAAAAACGATTAAAATACAAACATTATAAATTTTCTCGGTATGAAGAGTTGTAAGTTGATTGTAAAAATAGAAAAAGAAATCATTAAGAGACAGCAAAATGTAACCCGCGAAAAAGAACAAATTTGTCTTTTCTATTTTTTTAAATTTTACAGCAATTAAAATCATCATCATGACCAATATGATCATTGATATTTTTTTGCCCAATTCTATGTCCCAAGTCATGATGATGATATTTTAGTTCATCGCATCTGAATACGAATTCGGTGGAGGTGATAAATTTGTCATATTCATCGGCTGAATCGTCTCAATTTTCTGATTTTCGTCTGTTGAGATTTCTCTACTTTTCATTGTCGCATCCGAAGATCTTTCTTTTTTTGCAGTCGGCATTAGAAAAATTGTCTGGTAACCTGCAAATTCCGGTTTTGCCATCTTATTCGCAGGATGATTTACAGGATATTTTCCCAAATAAATTTTTATTCCTACATTTTTGAGATTTTGCTTTTTAGCATTTTCTTTTACGTAGTTGATATATCCTTCCATCTCCTCAATGGTGAACGAATACCATCTGGAATCCGGTTGTCCGTTTCTGGCATCTGCGAGAATTCTATTATTTGTCTTCGTGTACTCGTCAAAAAGAATCTGAGCATCTTCGTGAGTGATAAGCTTCTTTTTATAACTATCATCAACAGGCATTTCTGGCGGTGGCGGAGTACAGCGTATAAAATTAATTGCCAAAACACTTAAAATAAGCAAGCGGAAAAATGAACTTTCGCTTTTAGATAAAACAGGAGTTTTCATTTGTAAAAGTTTATAAGGTTGTGTAACAAAAATAGTTAACAATTGATATATACAAAAGAGGAAAAACACTGTTTTTGAATTTGATAGAAATAATTTTACGAGAGAATGAAAAATTATAAGAGAACTTCAGAAAGGATTTAATGTGAAGAAGAGGTTTTATTGATCATATTTTATTTAAAGTTTTTGTTATTTCATTGGCAAAAAAATATTAATTTAAATCTCTAAAATCTTCTTCTTTAATCTTTTCTGAAGAAGTTTCTTGATAATCCAATTTATTTTTCTTTTATATTCTAACGCTTCTTTTTGTCTTCTTAGAAATAAAAGGAAACGCCTAAAATAGACGTTTTTCTTTTCATTTTAATGGTTTAAAATCTTCTTCCATGAATTTTTCAGTCTCATTTTCAGGATAATCTATATAGTCTATATCATTTTTCTTCAAATATTTCATTGCTTCCTCATTATTGCCTTTTATAATTATTTTTCTCAGGCGAAGATTGTTAGCATCATCTGATTTTTCATAGATGGTAATGTCAAATTTACTTTTATCATTTTTATCCCATGAACCAGAAGAAATGGATAAAGTAGTAAAATAAAAGATATTATATATTCTAAAGTCTGCATCTGTATTTATGTAGCCATTGGAGTGTACCCAAGTTTTGCAAAAGAAATCTTTAGATAACCACGTATTATTTTTATCAATATCAAAATTAGAACTAACCCCAAAAGCGTTTAAATATGTATCAACACTTGTACTGTAGCTATTTTTTTCAAATTTAATGAATAATTTATTAACATCAATTGTAAAACTCCCCATAAAACTGCCTTTATTATTTACAAATGGATATAAATGATATTTTAAATTGTAATCATTCTTCTGAAGCCATATATAGTCATCGCTATCAAACTTAGGATTAATTTCCTTTTCCTTATCCCAAATGGCAAACCCCAGTGGTAAGATGCCCATTTTGAGATATTTGGGAGAGCCTATGGAGCGTTTGTTAACTATTATTTCAAAAGCCTCGTATATAGAATCTTTCATCACATGATTTACTCGCTTTTTAAAATCATACTTAATAACATTCTGAGCTGAAAAGTTTATTGCAGTTATAATAATTAAGAAGATACTAAGTAATTTTTTCATATTTTGTTTAATGTTTTTGTTATCTCATTAGCAAATATAGTTAAAATTTTATCACTTGAGTTTCTTATTTCAGAAGGATCTCCACCATATTTATTTTCTAAAGCTTTTACTAAAAAATTTAATAGATTTTGACTAAAATATGCTAAATTGTTACTATTATGATAATCTACAAGTATATTCGAACTTGTGCTTTTTTGTATATTCAATTCAATTATTGTATTGACTCCTGAAATAATTTTTTCCCTAAGTTTATCCCATTGATACTTAATAATATTTCGTCTGTCTGCATCTCCATTTTTAGGATAATCCATAATATTTTCTAGTGTCCTTTTTTGTGCCAATTTAATATCTCCAATTTGTGGATCTGTACCTAAAATGTCAAAAGTATGTCTTATCCCAAAGCTATGAAAAATTTCATGAGCTAATGTCATGGTCTTTCCAATTGCATTTTTAGGAATAATGAGTTCTTTAGCATCAATAAAAGCCATGGCTTCATCCCGAGAAGTATGTGTAGTAGTTCCTGTATCGGTTTCTGATGTTGAAGAATTTACTTTTGTTTCTATATTATGACAAATAAAAACAAAAATGTAATTCATTTGAAATCCACCCAATCCAGCACTAAGATATAAAAATAGAGCATCATAGAGATCTTCGTATTTTTTCGTTGGATTATTCAATGATGCTATTTCTGCCTTAATAGACGAGCTTGGATCTATGAATTTTCTGGTGGCCGTTCCATCGTTCACATCTAATTTTTTTAGCTCTGCTTCTATATTAGTGAAAATTTCGATAACCATACTTTCATAAAACTTAGATGCAATAATCGCTAAACCTTCGTATAGATTGCTTAATTCATAGGGTTTACCAACTCCTTTGTTTGTTAAAAAATTTTTGATTTCTACTCCATTATAAACACCATTCTCCAACTTTTGATCGGTTTGTTTTATAAACAATGTTTTATTCGCTCCACCGGATATTAGTTCAACAGCAGCTTGATTAAGAGCTTTTTGATTAAGATCAGTAATCATAGTTGTTCCATTAAAAGGAGTAGATGCTGTTGTAGTATCATAAAAAACATCAATAAAAAATAATTTAGCCTGTAATAGTTTATTAGGAAGCAAATTGAGCTTTCCTATTTCTTTTTCTGCTCCTGTACCATCTTTCACATAAGCAGTAATAGTTGTTTTAGCATCAATAGGTTCGCTTGCTTTCGTTTTTATTTTAAATTCTAATATATCTTCGCTTTTATTAAATGTTAGTTTATCCGTAAGAAAATCTATTCCTTTATTAGCCGAAGATTTAAAAAATACATCTACACCTAATCTAGATGAACTATCTGTATCAAAAAATTTAGCATACAGTTTTACTTCTTTCCCAGGCTTTATAAGAACATTGGGAGCATAATAGCTCGTATCTGTCATTTTTTTGTTTCTTTTTGATAAAGTATAATCATAGTCTATCAAAAACGATGATCCTGCATCTTTCAACTCACTAAATAGAGTTGCTTCTTTATCATAAAAACTTTCTAGTTTTCCCAATTTCTTTTCTATTTTTTTTCCTGTCGCATCAGTTTTATCTTCTAATTTTGGAGTAGTTCCATCAGATTCATAAATAATAGTTCCATCTGCTCTTTTCTTAGGTTGTTTATCGTAGTATCCATTCTTATAGACATCCGTATTATTACCATATAATCTCTCATTAAATAGATCAAAGCCAAAAGATTGGTCATATTTAGAGTCTCCTTTCACATTTCCAGAAGAGTCTAATTTTGGCAACCCTTTTGCCTGATCCTCTGATCTAAAGAACATGAGTAATTTTGGAGTGGTTGAAGAAGCTCCTCTTCTTCTTCCAGTTCCATACACATCAATATCTGCTACGCCAATATCCGCAAGATTTCTTATTCCTATATTTCCTGTTTTCATCTTTGTTATTTTTTAAAAATTAATAAAAAAATAAAGTGGTGGTTTCCCACCACTTTCAATTCTACAACTACTTCTGTGCGATTATATTGGTTTTATAATAGTGCTGGGTAATGTTGTAGGATTTGTACTATGACTTAATTGTACATCTCTGTGAGCAAAACTTGTTTCAGTTTCCAGTTCAAGAGGATTTTCACAATTTTCAGGATTTGTTTCCTGGAAGATTGGTAGCGGTTGCTCCACCGGAAGTCCTGTAGATTTGTCCTGTAAGATTGTCAAAGTTGTAGGGATTCTCGTAATCCAGTATTTACCTTGCGGCTCTCCTGTCGGCTGTCTCATTTCATCAACGATAGACATGTACATCGGATCTCCGATAACAGGAACTTCTCCGCCGTTCCAGATTTTTCCTGTTGTCAGGAAGAAATTTACAGCATCTTCAAAGCCCGGTTTTACCGTTACAATTACTCTCGCCATACCTGCCTGTAAAAAACTTCTGAATAATGGATCTACAGATTCGCTTACATACATTTCCTGCCACATTTTACGGTTTGCCCAATAGTACGGGTAGAATGTATAATCCATAATTTCCCATTCAAGTGCCTGTTCCATAAACTTCGCAAGAGCAGTATATTTATCAAGATTTTCGTTTAAGAATACCTGGAAGTTTTCCATCTTATCACCATCGGTGAAGTTCTGACCCAAAACATTCAGATAATCCTGTAGCAGATAAGCAATACAGTTGTGTTTCAACACGTCATGCTCCATATATCGGTAGAATGTTCCCTGTTTTTCTTTAGCTTCCGCTTCTTTCTCTTTTTGCTCAGCATCCAATCTTGCCTGTTCTTCCAAAAACTTCTTATAAGCTTCTTCATATGCTTTAATGATAGCGTTGAAATTCTCAGTCTGCCACTGAAGCATAAAAGCGTCAGAAATTTTACAATACAATGTTACATTCAGCGTTACATCTTCAATATTTCTACCTCTGTAAAGGAAGTTGAAGGTTCCGGAAAGGTTTAAGCCGTTTTCCCAAACTGTTCCCTGATTAATTCTTCCACCAAAGCTCAAATCTCTTTCTCCACCTTTACCATTACTGCAATAGAAATTACTGTTGTGCCATGAAGAATTTCTGTCCATGTAAAATTGGATTTTCATGTCTTTTGCGGCATAGTCTTGCGTAATATTGATAGGAGTTCCTACAGCACCGAACGAACCAGTAGAATTTGGAGCACCTTTAATTTCCTGATATACTTCTATGCTGTCTTTCGGAAGATCGGTTAACTGCACTCCGTAAATCTGCGCCCAATGTGTCAGCATTTCTTTTGTCGCTTCTTTTGGACTTGCCATATTCCACGGTTTCGGAGCCGTTCTCGGATCTACCGGAGCGGTAAGTGTTTGACCTTTTGAAACAGCAAATGCCAGACGGTGAAGTTTTGCTGGTTCAGGAACCATAAATTCAAACATGGTACGTTTGCCATAGTTGTAAATCTGGTTCTTCATCTTTTTATCGATCCAACGATACACTCCGGTGATATGCTGTGTAGGTTCGTTGGTTGTTAAAGCCTTTCCTCTGTTATCAAATTCATGTACGTTAGTTTCTGTATATTCTTTGATAATTTTCTGCACTCTCTCCTCATTAATTTTGGTAAGGACACGCTCCATCGCTCTCTCAGTAATTTCCTGAGATTTCATCATTGCCTGTCTCGTACTGTCGTGCTGTGCGGTATTATTGGCATAATCAGAACCAATGTCTAGTTTATATCCTGAATCATAACTAAAATGAGCATAAGCGGTAATACTTTGTTGCTTATCAAGTTCCTTGGCAACCTCAGTCTGCATATCGGTTCTTGATGTTTTGGAAGTATCAGAAACTTTTTCGGTTTCTACTGATTTGGATGTAGTATCGGTAATTTCAGAATATTCTCTGGAAACAGAAGACTTGTGTCTCAGCTCACTTGCCATAACATTTTCGATATTCGAGACTTCTCCCGGAACATAGGCATGAACACTTTGAACCACTTTCAAATAGTCGGCAATTCCCAATCTTTTAATTCCGAAGTTTTTTCTTCTTGTTTCTTCCTGAGTTTGTTCTGTAGGTTCCAATTCTCTTCCCGGCTTTAAAGTAAGCAATCCGGTGAGCAGTTGATTATTTGGAATTTTTAGTAATTCTAGATATGCTTCTCTTCCGTTATTGAAATAGATGTCAATTCTCAGTTTTGAAACTGAAGAAAATTTATTGACCATTACAGCAGGGAAACTTACGATACCGTTAACCACATTGATATTGCTTACGGTTTCTTCATGATTCCCCGTGTTTGATTCTAATGTAATTTTAGCATTGGCAACTCCCCAAGAGCCGTCTTCCACTTCAAAAGAAAAATTAATAAATCCGTTATTGGGAACAAAAGCTGATCTGTACCATTTTGCCTCTAAAGTATAAGCAAGGTGGGTTCTTGTAAAAGAACTTCCGACAGGAATCAATGCACCTCCGACATTGGTATATTGTGTCTGCTCCAGAACTGAATTTTCCAATGCAGTCTGTGTCGCATGCCCAATATTATTCTGAACATGAGTAATTACATCATTGTAAGTCTGATAGCTATCATCAATCTGAAGAGCTTGAACACCGATTTTCATTTCTGTATCGGAAATAATTTCCTGTTTGGCATTTGCCGGAATTTTAGAGTAGAAAACTTCGTTCATTTCCTGAGCAGCGCACAACTCCATAAACATATCAAAAGATTCAGGAGAGAGTTTTCCCTGAAGATCCGTGATATTAATTTCATTTTTGTAAGAAAACTCAAATGCAGGGACTTCCAATTCTTTTAAACGATCATACAGTTTCTGCAATTCCTCGTTAGAAACTTTCAATTCTATCAAACGGTCTATTTCCTCAGAAAGTCTTTCATATTCCTGCAGACGCTCTTTATTTTCTTCTAAGTATCTCGTATGACTGTCCTGATACGCTTTGTACTGGGATTTGTGATATGATTTTTGTATTTTTTCCAGTTCTGAATTCAGCTTTTCAAGTTTTCCCTTTCTCAGTAAAGCTTGTGTAACCACTAAGTCAGTATGTGCATTGGATTTTATCCTTTCAGAATCTTTTTCAGAAAGAATTTTAGCATCATTTGAAACTGCTTTTGCAATTAAAGAAGTACCGGAATTTGCATTGTCTTCTTCCAAAAACAATTCTTTAGGCATCACTATTTTTGCAATAAGAGCGTTGTCCAAAGGTTTTTTACTTCCGTTAGCTTTCAATACATCATCATTAATCTCGATATTTTGAGCAAAACCGATATGGATAGCTTTTAAAATATGGGTAATTGCCTCTTTTACATAAAAATCTTTTTGGGTGATAACCTGATAGATAAGGTTATTCCAAAGTGTTTCGAAGATTTTAATAGCATCTGTTGCAAGTTCCTTATTAGCGTCAATAAGTCCTGCGTAGTATTTTGCTGTATAAATAAAATCATCCTTCGTTAGTGTTTCTTTTTTAGAAATTTTTCTACCGATAATGAGAAGCGTTCCAAAAATACCTGTTTCCAGCTCTTTCTCTGTTTTAAAAGCTGAAGGAGCAAAATCTAAAGTTCTGGAAGATAAAGCCTGAAGCTTTAATGTCTTACTTCCTCTTGATGCTATAGCATCATCGAAAATACCTTTTGCACCGGAAGGACGATGGACAAATCCTAGATTTCTCTTCTTTGTTTCTGTAAGTTGCGGGTTTCTTAAACTCACGAATCTGAATAACGTCTGTGACGCATTGTTGTTTGTTGACATTTGTGTAAATTTGTTTTGAATTTTTTATAGGTTAAAATTTGAAGCTTCTTTTTATTAGAAATACTTCAGGTTTTAGCCTTATTTTTTTAGGTGGTTTCTGGCTAAGATTTTCCACCAGAATTTTTAATAGCAAGTTTCATTTTTCTGTCTTTCTTTAATGCAAATATCCATCAGAGAAGCGACAGAACTTGACGTGTTATAATTTTATTGAAATTGTTTAAAGAAATTTTGATAATTAGCTTGAACTATTCTTGGTAATCTAATTTAACCTGAGTTCGGGATAAGGACAGAAAATAAGATTTGTGTAAAATAGCAATAATTCGTATATTTAAGTTTCTGACATTCAAATATTTAAACGGATTATTGCTATGGATTTGAAAGACCAAATTACAAATATTTTTATACAAATTGATGATTTTTGTAAAGAGTTTGATGCTCAAATCAAGAAAATGAAACTTGAAGCACTCTGCGATCGTAAGAAAAGGAGAAACAGAGTATCTCTAATATCAGATTCTGAAATGATTACCATTATGATAGGCTTTCATTTGGGTGCTCACAAAACGTTTAAGCATTATTATAAAGAAATAGTTTGTGGCTACTGGAAAGACTTATTTCCTAAAAGTCTTTCTTACAATAGATTTGTGGAACTTCAGCAACGAGTTTTTGTAGTTTTTGCATTGTTTTTAAAAGAGAAATGTTTGGGGAAATGTACAGGAATAAGCTTTATGGACAGTACAACTTTGAAAGTCTGCAGAAATCAGAGAATACACAATCATAAAGTCTTTAAAGGTTTAGCAGAACGCGGGAAGTCTTCAATGGAATGGTTTTATGGATTTAAGCTGCACTTGGTTTGTAACGAAAAAGGTGAACTTTTATCTTTTTATCTAACAAAGGGAAATGTGGATGACAGGAATTCGAAGCACATTAAAAATATGTCCCAACAGCTTTTTGGAAAATTATTTGCAGATAAAGGATACCTTTCAAAAGCCTTATGGGAGATGCTTTTCGCAGATGGAATTCAACTACTTACAAAACTTAGAAAGAATATGAAAAATCATATTATGAAAATGGAGGACAAGATTTTGCTTAGGAAAAGGGCAATTATTGAAACCATAAATGATGAATTAAAGAATCATTGCCAAGTGGAACATACCAGACACAGAAGCGTTAATAATTTTATGATGAATATTTTGGGAAGCCTCACTGCATATTGTTTTTTCCCTAAAAAACCGTCACTTAACTTGAAAAAAGTAAATGACGGACAACTATTTTTAAACTTCGCTTAAACCGAACGCAGGTTAAATTACCTAATATTTCTATATTAACAGTTTCTGCAATTTCTTTTCTTAATTTATCATATGCGTCTAAAGTAAACAATGAAGACGGAATCACGCTTCCTATAACCCCTCCAGAAGCAAGGTGATTTACCGCTCTGTAAAAAAAAGCACTAGCTTGATTAGGCTTACCTTTAAAATTATCTCCTAAAGTTGATCGCACTGTTTCTCTTTTATCTTTATCATTTAACTGCTCCCATGAAACAAAAGGAGGATTCATTAAAATAAAAGTATAGTCTGCATCCCATTCTTCAACTAAAGAGTCATCTACCTTTTTAATTTTAAACTCAAGCTTACTATCCCAATTCGTTCTATTTTCATAATGTAATAAAAAATTAGAGGTAGTTACTGCTGTTTCAGAAATGTCAAAACCATGAATTTCTAACTTTCCAGTATATTTTTTTTCTTTTAATTGTTTTAATATTTCAATTAAAAATTCTGCAGAACCACACGCCGGGTCAAGAATTTTAATTTTTGACAATCCATTTAAATTTATTGATCTTAATGAATTTTCAACAATTGATCTTGCTAAATATGACGGTGTATAATGAATACTGGAATAAATTAATTCTTTGGTTGTATTAGTTCCTGAAAAAGTGCCAAACAAATCCATTTGTCCATCAAAAAAAACCACTTCTTTTTTGGGCTTCCTGAAATAAGACGCCGGAACTATGTCTTAAAATAAGACTCAAATCAGGTATAATATCACCCGTTCCTTGCCTAAATCTATCAATAAATGCATCGAAGCCATTGGGAATATGCATATCTGTAATTCCCCATTTCTCCATACTAAATGTGCCTAAATTACCGTCTTCAACGCTTGCCAATAGAAAAAACAATAAGTTTAGTGCTTGAACTGGATTTTGATATTCGGAGGTCAAGGTTCTAAACTGCTTAAAAATATCAATAATTATTGGAACAACATCTCGTTCAGATTTATAACTTCGAGCAACTAAATAATCATAAAATTTATCAAAATTATTTCTTATCGAGTTTATTGAAATTTCTTCTTCTTTATTTTTTTATGCCAATTGAATAGCTTGACATTTTGATCATTTACTACTAAAAAATTTTTGGTATTACTAGACCATGATTGTGAAAAATATTCTTCCTTTTCATCCAACTCATTTGAGATATGTAAACAAAAATTACCACTAACACCATTTAGCATAATAAATTTATCATCAATATCAGGTATTAGATGCACAGGTAAGTGTCCTAAATTTTTAGTCCAAAATATAAAATCCCACAAAAAACCTCAGTTAAGACATAGGTAAATAACAAAATATTCAGCCACCCTTTTAGCCACCCATAAAAACAAAAAAGACTGTTAATCAATGATTAACAGTCTTTTTAAGTACCCCAGACGGGACTTGAACCCGTACATCCTTGCGGATACAGGATTTTAAGTCCTGCGTGTCTACCAATTCCACCACCAGGGCATGGTGTGGAGCGAAAAACGGGACTCGAACCCGCGACCCCAACCTTGGCAAGGTTGTGCTCTACCAGCTGAGCTATTTTCGCATAATTTGTGCGGATGAAGGGACTCGAACCCCCACGCCTCACGGCACCAGATCCTAAGTCTGGCGTGGCTACCAATTACACCACATCCGCATTATTATTGAGTTTATTTTAAAGAACTTCTTTCGTTTTTGTGAGTGCAAATATAGGGCAATAATTTGTAATTGCAAGAACTTTCGCAACTTTTTTTATTTTTTTTACAAAGTTTCTCTCCGTGTTGTTTTATTACATTTCAATTTACTACTTTTACAGAGTTAATATTTACGATATGGAATTACAAGGAACGGTAAAGAAAATCACTGATGTTCAAACATTTGCAAGCGGTTTTCAAAAAAGAGAAATGGTTATTCTTACACAAGAGCAATACCCACAACCAATCAACATCGAATTTTTACAGGATAAAATAAATTTATTGGATGCTTTGAAAGAAGGAGAAAATGTGAAGGTAGGAATCAACATCAGAGGAAGAGAATGGGTTTCTCCACAAGGAGAGACTAAATATTTCAATTCTATTACAGGATGGAGAGTAGAAAAAGTTTTTGACAATGGTACAGGTTCAGAACCAACTCAGGCATCTTCTCAGCAATCTGCTTCACCAGTTTCTAATGAAAATCCTTTCGCCGGAGACGATGATGACGATTTACCTTTTTAACTAAAGCACATAGAAAACATACAATCCCGCTTTTTAAGTGGGATTTTTTTCAACGTTATGATTCGATTAGACCCAAACGAAATTTCATTTCCCAATCCGCTGCATTATGACGGACACGAAGGCATGATCGCTTTTGGTGGAGACTTATCAGTAGAAAGAATTTGGTTTGCGTACCAAAACGGTATTTTCCCTTGGTTTAATCCTGACGAAGAAATTTTGTGGTGGTGTCCAGATCCGCGGTTTGTTCTTTTTCCTGACGAATTGAAAATTTCAAAATCGATGAAGAAAATTCTGAAGAATGAGGTTTTTACATTCACCGAAAATAAGAACTTTAAAGCTGTCATTAAAAACTGTCAGGAAATCAACCGAAAAGGACAAGACGGAACATGGCTTTCTGATGAACTGATGGAATCTTTCATTACGCTTCATAAGTTTGGGTTCGCAAAAAGTATTGAAGTCTGGCAAAATGAAGAATTGGTTGGCGGATTTTACGGCTTACAAATAGGAAAGGTATTCTGCGGAGAAAGTATGTTTGCAAAAGTAAGCAACGCCTCAAAAGCTGGGTTTATTCATTTTGTACAAACTTATAAAAACGAATTGGAGATCATTGACTGCCAATCTCACACGGAACATCTTGAAAGTCTAGGTGCACGAATGATTCCAAAAAAAGAATTTTTAAAAACATTACACAACAACAATGAACGCTGATAGAGAAAAATGGGTTCTTTTGATCCTTCTGAGTCTTATTTGGGGATCTTCATTTATTTTAATTAAAAAATCCTTAGACCATTTTAGCCCTTATCAGGTTGGAGCATTACGTGTTTTGATTGCCGGAATTATTTTAATGCCCATCGCAATATCCAAATACAGACTTTTCCCGAAGAGACATCTAAAATGGCTTATTTTGGCAGCATTTACAGGAAATTTTATTCCTATGTTTTTGTTTCCAATTGCAGAAACTGAAATCAGCAGCAGTATTGCGGGAATTATCAATTCGATGATGCCTATTTTTGTTATTATCGTGGGAACATTATTCTGGAAATTTGAAACCACTAAAAGACAAATGACCGGAATCTTCATAAGCTTCACAGGAGTTTGCATGCTTGCTTTTGGTGGCGGAGATGATGCAAAATTTAAAATTTTTCCTATTCTGCTTTTACTTTCTGCAACGTTATGCTATGCGATTAGTACAACAACCGTAAAATCTAAACTGATGGAAGTTTCTTCTACCGTTTTGTCGGCATTTGTTTTTTCTTTCATTTTATTTTTACCTTCATTGGTTGCTTTGGTATCTACCGGCTTTGTTTCAAATTTCACTTTCTCAAAAGAAAACATGATCGGATTGACGTTTGTGAGTTTACTTTCCGTTTTCGGAACCGGATTGGCGATGATGATGAATTATCGTTTGCTTAAAGTTTCTACTCCGCTTTTTGCATCGACAGTTACCTTGCTAATGCCGATTGTTGCGATCATCTGGGGAATTTTAGATGGTGAAAAACTGACGATTTTACAATTTGTGGGTGCAAGTGTCATTATTGCAGGTTTAATCTTTTTAAGGGCTAAAACTGTTATTCAAAAATAAATCGCACATTACTTCCTGATTATTTTATTTAATTGAATTGAATGCACTTAATTTAAACGCAAAGTTCAGTAAGATTTTTAACAACTAACTGCTTTTAAGTTCGCAAAGACGTTTCACTCAGCAAAGACAACAAAATAAGTTTTTATCACTTAAATTATCTAGGTTGGTAAGTTATGCTCAAAAAAATAAATCCCACATTGCTGCAGGATTTTTTATTTAAATTGATTAAATATTTTTAATCACAAGATTATTTTAACTATTAATTAATTTCAAAAGCTAAAAAAGTTCACAATTACTTCTTCTTAACTTTAGCTTTTACTTTCTTCACTTCATCTTTGATGTATGGATATTTTTTCTGCATATCTGTAATCATTGATGGATCAAGTTCTAAAGCTTTCTGAAGGGTTTCTGTACCTTTAGTCGTGTTTTTCAAATTGAAATAACAATTGCTTAACTGATAATATAGTTCTGCACGATCGTGATGTTGTAAAGCATAAATTAAAACCGTTACCGCTTCTTCATATTCTCCCACCAACATCAAGACTTCAGTATAGGCATACCAATTGTAAAACCTTGAAGGTTCTGCATCTACCAGTTTTTTCAGACAAGAAAGACTTTCTTCAAATTTTCCTGAATCGATGAACAAAAATGCCAATCTTTTTTGATAATCCAGGTTTCCGTCATTGAGTAAAGTAGCTTCTCTTGCAAAATGCAAAGCTTCAGGCATTCCGCCCATTTCCTCGTAAAGATAAGACTGCTCCATCATTGCCAAATAAAACTGAGGATCTTCCCGCAATGATTTCTGGAAATAATTTAAAGCTACTGTCGGCTGTTTCAGTGCTTTATAACATAATCCGATTTTATAAAAAGTAAATGCTTTAGTATATTCCAACTCAAGCATTTCTTCATAAACTTCGATTGCTTTTTTGTACTGATTTAAAGCTTCATAGCATGCTGCTTTGCTTGCATAAACTCCAACTGCGCTGGAATTGATTGCCAACATATAATCGAAACCTTTTATGGCTTCTTCGTAGTTTTTTCTGTTGAAATAATACTGTCCATACTCGCTCCATGCTACTTCCGAATAGGCAAAATTATCAAGATAATCGTTCAGAAAAGCAATCGCTTCTTCACTCTTATTCAGTTCATTAAAACAAACCATCGCATTTTCCAAAGAATATTCATCCGTAGGATCTTCCTTCAAAGCCTGCTGATAATGTTTAAGAGCGTTAAAAGGATCTCCAAGATTCACATATTCATCTGCAATAAAATTATTAAGGAAATTCTCTTCCTCATTCAGCTCTAAAGCTTTTTTGCAGATGTCAATCGATTTTCTGGGATTCCCCAAATTCGAATAATATTTTGCGTAGCAAACCAAAAAGTCTGTATTCTCCATTGAAGAACCTTTTAACTCATCGATTAATTCCTTCGCCATATTATAATCTTCCCATTCTAAGAGAACCTCAAGTTTTTTGATCTTGATATCCAAAGAATTGGGATGAAGCTTGAGACCGTAATTTACCGCCATATCTGCGTAATTAAAATCTCCCAACTCCAGATAATAAACAATGATGTCATCTAATTCTTCCGTATCGAAATAGAATTCATCACTATTTTCCATCATTTCCTCGAACTTTTTTACAAGTTCATTTCCAAAATATTCTTCCAATATAGTATCTCAGCGTTGTTTTCAAAGTTCAAAATTATTTTATAAACTTCGAAAAAACTTTTTTTAATTAAATTTATTTTTCTTCGGATTTTGTCTGTTATCAAAAAATGAAAATATTTTAATTTCTTTTTTTGTAACCCCGATAGCTTAATGAGAAATTTTCTAATATTAAAACTCTTCGTAATTCATTCGTACTACTTTTTATTCCAATTTTATTTTGATCCCTCAACAGATTAATCATTCGCAAAGTTTCATCAAGAATTTTTTCTGAATAAATATTTGATTTATTGTGATCTGACCAATATTGATAAACCTTATCAAATTCTTTCTTAGCACAAATTGACCAGATTATTTTTATCATCTTCCATATGATTTTAAAAAATCTTCATGTGAAACAACATTTCCTTTTTCAAAATCTTTTATTCCTTCCTCTATTAATTCTTTCTCGGCTTCAGAAATCTTATTCCACCAATCATCATCATGAATTTCTTCTACAAAATCAATTTCAACTGCCTTTAAAATCGCTTTTATTCTGGCGAGTTCCTTCTTGTTTTTCGGATTAATGGTAATTGTCATTTTGCTAATTTTTCTATACTAAATATACAAAACTTCTGATTTAAATCAAACTTCTGATTTTCGCAATCATATCATCACCCAACCTGTCGGCTTCTTCCTGAGATTTTGCCTCTGTATAAATTCTGATAATCGGTTCTGTATTCGATTTTCTAAGGTGAACCCAATTATTTTCAAAATCTATTTTCACTCCGTCCACTGTAGAAACCTCTTCATTTTGATATTCTTTTTGTATTTTAGTTAAAAGATCATCAACATTTATTTCAGGAGTCAGTTCAATTTTCTTTTTCCCCATGAAATAACTTGGGTAGCCCGCTCTCAGCTCAGAAACTGTTTTGTTTTCTTTAGCCAAATGTGTTAAAAACAATGCAACACCCACCAAAGAATCTCTACCGTAATGAAGTTCTGGGTAGATAATTCCACCGTTTCCTTCACCACCGATAACGGCATTTTTCTCTTTCATTAAATTGACCACATTCACCTCTCCTACAGCACTTGCAAAATATTCTGAGTTGTGAGTTTGCGCAACATCTCTCAAAGCACGACTTGAAGAAAGATTTGAAATGGCTACTCCATTTTTGTTTTTCAACAAATAATCTGCAACCGCAACCAAAGTATATTCTTCCCCGAACATTTCTCCTTTTTCGTCTACCAAAGCCAATCTGTCTACATCCGGATCTACAACAACGCCAAAATCTGCTTTTTCTTTTATCACCAATTCACAAATATCTCCTAAATGCTCTTTTAGCGGTTCAGGATTGTGAGGAAATTGTCCGTTTGGTTCGCAGTATAATTTTACCGTTTCACAACCTAGTTTATCTAAAAGCATAGGAATTGCAATTCCGCCTGTAGAATTTACGGCATCCAAAACAATTTTATATTTTTTAGCTTTAATAGCTTCAACGTCTACCATCGGTAAATCTAGAATCTGCTGAATATGAATATCAAAAGCATCATCTCTTGTTTCATATTTGCCTAAATCATCAACTTCAGCATAATTAAAATCTTCATTTTCTGCCAATGCTAAAACTTCTGCCCCGTTTTCTCCATTAATGAATTCTCCTTTTTCGTTTAACAATTTCAGTGCATTCCATTGTTTTGGATTGTGAGACGCTGTTAAGATGATTCCTCCATCAGCATTTAATTCAGGAACCATGATCTCAACGGTAGGTGTTGTAGAAAGACCAAGATCTATGACATTGATTCCCAATCCCTGTAAAGTTGCGCAAACTAAAGAATTTACCATTGAACCGGAGATTCTGGCATCACGCCCAATAACTAAGGTTAAATCTTTTTTATTTTTATTATTCTGAAGCCAAGTTCCGAATGCTGAAGCAAATTTTACGACATCAAGTGGCGTTAAGTTATCATTTACTTTTCCACCAATCGTTCCTCTTATTCCGGAAATACTTTTTATTAATGACATACTTTGAAATGTTTTTGCAAAAATACAAATAAAAGAAAGATTGATTGATGAAATCTCCTTAACGTTGATAAGTTGCCTTTGACGAAATTCCTTTTAAATTTTCGAAGCTTTATGAACATCCACAATCTTTATCGCAGCCAGATCTTTTGGAATCAAATTTTTTAGAAGCAAAATTCCTCCTGATAATTCTAAACAAAGAATAACAGGCGAAAAGCACTACAAGAGCGATAATTATATATTGAAAAATTAATGAAGAATCCATTTTATTTTAAGATTTGATATGCAATCATGGACACAAAATATGCCAAACCTGTCATCATTACCACCTGAAAGCCAGTCCATTTCCAGCTTTTTGTTTCTCTGTATACTACTGCAATGGTAGAAACACACTGCATTGCAAATGCATAGAACAAAAGAATCGAAATTCCTGTCGCAAAACTGAAGACTTTTTCGCCATTCGGTTTTACATCCATTCGCATTTTATCAATCACTTTTCCTTCAGGAGCATCATCATCCAGACTGTATAGAGTAGACATTGTTCCTACAAAAACCTCTCTTGCAACGAAGCTTGTCAGAATTCCGACTCCCATTTTCCAATCATATCCAAGAGGTGTAATTGCGGGTTCGATTGCTTTTCCCATTTTTGCAAGATATGAATGATCTAATTCTACATCTGTCGCAACAATCTGATCAGATGTCTGTTTCGGACCAAAATAGCTTAAACACCAAATAATAATGCTTACGATAAATATAATTTTCCCTGCTCCTGTAATAAATTCCCATACTTTCCCTAAAACCATTTTCAAATCATATCCGAAAAGCGGTTTTTTGTAAGTTGGTAAATCCATTACCAAATATGTTTTTCCTTTATCTTTAATAAAACCCTTCAGAATTGCCGCAGATAAAAGTGCCACGAAGAAGCCTAAGAGATACATCGCCAAAAGCACTAAAGCCTTGTACTGAATTCCTAAAATCGTTTTATCAGAAATTATCAAACCTATAATAATACTGTAAACAGGAAGTCTTGCAGAACACGTCATAAAAGGCGTCACCAAAATTGTGAGCAATCTTTCTTTAAAGTTTTCAATATTTCTTGTAGAAATTACAGCCGGAATTGCACACGCTGTTCCTGAAACCAAAGGGACAATACTTTTACCATTTAATCCAAACGGACGTAAAAACCTATCCATCAGGAAAATAACTCTCGCCATATATCCCGAATCTTCTAAAAGATAGAGGAAGTATAATAAAATCCCGATCTGTGGCGCAAAGATGATAATTCCGCCCAATCCGGGAACAATTCCTTGTGAAACCAATGAATTAATGGGACCTTTTGGCAAATGCTCTCCTGTAAATGCAGAAAGCCATGCAAAAAAATCATCAATCCAGTTCATCGGATATTCTGCAAGAAAGAACACACTATTAAAAATAACCAATAAAATCCCGATAAAAACTACATATCCTAAAATAGGATGAACTAGCACTCTATCTAATTTTTCGGTTAATACTTCTTTAAACTGAGGTTTTTTGGAAATTACATTCGACAAAATACTGTCAATATTCTGGTATCTCCTTACGACTTCCTGTACCTGCAATCTTTTAGGAACCAAACTTTTAGCTTCAGGATCATTAATTAAATCGGTAGCAGAATCCAGCTTATTTAAATCTGCACCAATTGAAAGACTCATCCAAGCTTTATAATCATTATCAAACTTGTTGTGAGCAGAAACTTTATTTAAAAAATCTTTATGTTCTGCAGGAATTTCAAATGAAACCTTATCAGATTTTACAAAAATATTATTTAAAATTGCTTCCTGAACCGCTTCAATTCCTAACTGTTCTTTGGCATTGGTCTGAATAATTTTAATATCTAAACCTTCTTCAAACTTTTGAATATTGATATTAATTCCCCTTCTTTCTGCCTGATCTATTTGATTCACAACCAAAATCATCGGAATACCCAAATCCCGAATCTGCTGAAAGAGAAGCAATCCTCTTTTTAAGCTTAATGCTTCCAGGATATAAACAACTCCTGCAAAATCTTTCTGTCCTTCCAGAAGGAATTTAGAAAAAATTGCCTCATCTTCCGAACTCGGATAAATGCTGTAAGATCCCGGAAGATCTACTACCTCAACTTTTTCATTTTTATACGTATAAGATCCTGAATGGCTGGAAACGGTGACTCCTGCGTAATTTCCTGTCTTTTGCTTTTTGTTGCAAAGCGCATTAAAAAGGGTTGATTTTCCTACGTTTGGGTTTCCGACTAAGAGTACCTGTTTTTTCTTCTGTTGCTGCATTAATTCCAATCTTCTACAATGATAAACTCACCTTCTTCTTTTCGCAGCGCAATTCTGCTTCTTTCTTCACCAAACTCAATATACAAAGGACCTTTGAAAGGAGCTTGGTACAGAATTCTAAAAACAGTTTCGGGTAAAAGCCCCATTTCTATAATTTTGTTGGGCATCTTCATGTGATCATTATCGTAGCCCAAAATTTTCCCAAGTTTGTTCTTAGGAAATCTGCTTAATGTTTGTAAATAGTTATTTTTCAATACCTATATTTTTGTACCTGCAAATATACGCTATTTAAATTTAATCTAAATAACTAAAATTGAATATAACAAATGATTGAAATCATTAAAAACCACATCTATACAAGGTAAATTTATAAAAAAACAAACCCAAACACATTTCTGTACTTGGGTTTGTTACAATATAGTTTAGTTAAAATTTGAATGCTATTTTTTATCGCTTTCCTTACCTACTTTTTCAAGTTCACCTACATTTACTTTTCCATAAGAAGGCTCTATTGAATTATCTGTTGCGTTAAAGAAATCTTTGTATTGTTTTTCTTGTTTTTTCATCATATCACCAATGGTACCATCCATTCCGGGGATTGATTTTGACATCATTTCCTGAGTCATCATTGGTCTTACTGTAGCAAATGGATCTTTCTTAAATTCGTTGAATTTTTTCTCAAACTTATCTCTTGGTAATTCATTTACTTTTCCACCTTTTGCCTGCATCAATTCTTCGATATAAGAAAACTCTGTATAGTTATTAACTTTTTTGTTTCCCTGTAAAACCCAAGAATAATTTTTGTCTGCATCTTCAATTTTTACAATCAAACCTGGAAGACCAGAGAATTTGTATGGACCATCCTGAAAAGGAATATCCGAGCTAAACCAAGCTGTCCATTTTCTACCTCCAAATTCTGTAGTTGCTTTTTGCGTATTGTACTCTCCTATTTTCTGCTTATCGTTTAAGATTTTCCAGTTGAATTTTGCATCTTCGCTATATCCAATATTTGCAGGGGTAAATCCGCTGGCAATTTTCTCCACAAACTGAATTTTCATGCTTGGATAGGTTTTGTATACTCTTGCAGAAATTTTTGGTTGCTTTATAGACTTTGAAAGATCTTTCATTATTCCAGCTTTTTGCATAGCTTCAATTTCAATTTTCATGATAGAATCTTGTGCAATAATCGTGTAATCCTGATAAACCGATCTGTTTTTATCTGTAATATCCAAAATAGTAATTACTTTTTCTATTTTGGCTGAGTCTTGTTTTGGCTTAAAAGTCAATTCGTAAAAGAATCGGTTGGCTGTTTCCTGTGCATTGGTAATTGCAAATGCTGCAATGAATACTATTGAAAATAATTTTTTCATTTTAAATAACGTTTAAATAATTAGTTAGCAGTTATTGATTTTTGTTACAGTTTTTCTTTAAAAATTTTTATAAAAAAAAACCAACCTCGTTTGAGATTGGTTTTCTTGTTTTTATTTAAAATTGAATTTCACTGTAAACATTACCTGACTTGGGCGAAGTAATATTCTTGTGTAAGAAATATTTGTGGTGTTGATGTCATACGTTTCAAATACTTTCTTGTTTGCTATGTTCATCCATTTTAATTCAAAATCAATTTTCTTTTTAGACCATGAGAACTGGTAAGACAAATCATAGAACCCATTATGGTATTTTTGATCTGCCGCATTGGTATTTACCTGATCCCAATTGAAGCCAATCGTATGATTTTCGATAGGATACAGGAAAAGACCAAGATTGTGGGTAAATCCTGTTCTCTCTGCATTAGAATTTACCAATCCTGTACTTGTTTGATCTGTTCTTGTAAAACTTGCATTATAATCAATGCTCATCCAACTGAAGTAGGTATTGTTGAATTTAACACCCAAAGACTGACTATTGTTTTTGTTTGTAAAAGATGCATTATTTAAAAAGGCATCAGAAGTAGAAGTATTGTTGCTGTAGCTTACTGATGCGTTGGTTTTAAGTTTTGGGAAATATTTTCCAATTTCAGCATTATAGCCACTGCTTACGACATTGTTATCACGCTCAATATATTGCATCACAGAATATCCTCCGACAATCGTAGGATTAGAAATTAAGTTTCTTTTAGCATCCGAAAGTCTGTAGCTTACATTGAAAAACAAATTATTCAATGGGTTTCTGTATTCTAATCTTGCTCCTGCAGATTTATTGTTATTCTCAGGAATAGGATTATTTGCATCCATTGCATTAACTCCATCAGGAGAAGTCATCAAAAACCCTGAGTAAGCACTGTTTACTTCACCAAAATTATTGCTGATATTACCGTTTAATGAAGCTTTAAAGAACGAGGCAAAATTATATTGGGCAAAGAAATTGGGTTCAAAAGTAATCTTATTTACAGTTTTTGAAACGTTTCTTAAAGGATCTTCAGCGGTAATGTTATTTGAATTTACCGGAACATTTGCGTAAAGCATCCAAGAATCATTTTTAAAATTGATTCCTACACTTCCATATGGTGTTGCAATTGTATATTTTAGATCATTATTATATGCAGATAGTGGCAGTGGTACAAACGGAATATTTGGATCTGTAGGTGGAGCATTTAGCACGTTTGATAAATCTGAAACTAAATCTGTTGATTTAAAATTAAATCCTACTTCTGGTGTAAACGTCCATCCTTTAGCAGAGAAACCAATGTTTGCTGAATGATTTGCTTCAAAAGTTTTCAACTGTAAATTTTGTCTTACAATATCACTTCCAGATGGAGTAAAAAATCCTGGAATCTGCAAATAAGAAGCTGGCGAAACTTCCAATGTTTGTCTATCTTTTTGGTAGCTGATAAATGATATTAAGTTAACCATTTTCTCTTTCCACGGAATAATTGTACTTAAAGAGTTTTGAAAAGATGATGTAGGAGATTGCAATGCTTCTTTACCGTTTCTACTTATTGATGCGTCTGTTCTGTCTACAGCAGCTCTGTCTGCATTCCAGAATTGTGAAAAACTTGTTGAGTTTTTGAAAAATCCTTTTTTGGCATTTTTAGAAAAGATCAATTCTCCTTTTAGTTTATCTGTATAAAAACGATTAAGTATATTTTGTGTTATACTAAAAGCAGGTGTTTTAGTCGTCTCAAAATAATCTACCTGACTGTAAGATTCTCTTTCAACAGCATTGTTTGTATAATTTGCATTTACTTTCAGTTCCCATTCTTTTTTATTGTCAATATTGGTAAGATAATTTGCTGATAAGTAATGAACATTATTAAATAAATATCTCTTCACCGGAAGATTAGGAGTACTTGCATTTTCTACATTCAGCCAATCGTTTTGAGATGCATTTATTCTTCTTCCCTCAAATCTGTTTCCGAAAGCCAAGATATTTCCTTCATTTTCTACCTGCTCTCCCATATTATTGGTTTTGTAGTTGGCTACCCATTGGCTTTTTTTACTGAAGAACATGGGCGTTAATTTCACATTCCAAAGCCAAGGATCTGTAAAACCGGCACCTACTTCTCCTCTACCAGTCATGGTTACAGAATTTTTAAGCTTGATATTAATAGCTGCTGCATCCGAAGGTATTTTACCCTGTAGCATTTTTACAGGTTGGTGATTTTCCAAGACTTCAAGCTTCTGAATTGCCTCTTTTGGCAGTGAGTTGGTAATCGTACCATAACCTCCTTCCATGAGATCTTTCCCTTCAACATAGAATTTATTGATTGCATTTCCCTGATAAAGAATGGTTCCGTCTGCATTTACTTCAATACCGGGAATTTTCTTCATGACATCTGCCAAAGTACGGTCGTTCTTGCTGTCAAACGCTTTCAGATCGTAGGCAATGGTATCACCTCTTGAAGTAATCATTTTGGTTTTCAGCTGTACTTCTTTTATTTCTGTAGCTTCAGACTGCATTTTGAAAGTTAAAGTCTGATCACTGTTGCTGATTTGCTTTGTTAAAGGTTTCTGGTTAAAAGCTTTTACCTTCAAATCTACATTAGACTCTGCGGAAGTAAATGTTACCTTATATTCTCCTTTAGAATTTGTAATACCGTATGCAAGAATAGCATCTTTACCGGGTTCTTCTATTGTTACACTTGCACTTGGTATTGCAATACCGTCTTCATCTGTAATCTTTCCGGAAACTGTTTTCTGTGCGAAAGCAATTACTGAGAAAAATATCATGAGAAATAAGGAAATTTTCATTTTCATATGTCTATTTTTTTAAAGGTCATCCGGAATCGCAAAATCTTAATTTATGATGGTAGTTTATCCATCATTGCGATTTCATAATTTATTATTTGATTGATTAGTTATTCGGAATGTTTTTTTGTTACACATTGGTGAGAGATAAATTTCATGCAAAGGTTAAATTAAACATTATAACTACAAAAATAGTGATAATATTTGTTTTTCTTGCTTTTTTATTTTCTTTATTGTTTTCTGATAAATATTAAGAATTTATCTTTACTATTTTATTGAAAAGTATAAATTTGTATAAAACAACTTTAGTTATGGGAATAGGTACTAATCTTAAAAGATTAAGAAGCAAAACAAAATACTCTAATCAGGAGATTGCAGATCTTTTGGGAGTAGACAGAAATACGTATGCAAGCTGGGAAAGCGAAAGTACGGATGTGAAATCTCAGTACATCCCACAATTAGCTGATATTTTTAAGGTGAGAATTCAAGATCTTTTTGATGATGAGCAAAAATTTCAAATAAATAATTTTGAAAATCGTGATAGCGCAACAGGTCAGCAAGGAATCATCATTAATATAACAGACTCTGAAACAGCAAAGCTTCTAAGTTCGCAACTTGAAGAATTGATCAAAAATCTAAAAAAATAATTTTTTCCTATTTTTTGTCATTCCGGAGGAATCTAAACCGTTTTTTTTGCGATGCTGAGATTCCTCCGGAATGACAAAAATACTGTTCTAATTATTCTAAAAATTTTAGCTTAAAGACTATTTGTTTCTCGCTTAGTTTGTCATTTCGTAGAAATCTAAACCGCCT
>Ga0114982_1000204_pt1 | contig 31707 bp, 41 predicted proteins | sample Shrwel_input2_FT_FD_87183 | JGI IMG/M metagenome (GOLD analysis project Ga0114982, IMG submission 87183) | Subsurface microbial communities from deep shales in Ohio, USA - Utica-3 well 1 S input2 FT | ecosystem: Environmental > Aquatic > Deep subsurface > Shale gas/oil reservoir > Produced... | reverse complement strand
TTAAAGCCTTGCTCGCCCAACTCCAAAATGGCACTGGCTTTGTTGGCTTCATTTTTCTTTTGCCAGTCCGTGAACTGTAAAATAGTGCCGCGCATCTCACCGGTTCGACTTGCATGCAAGGCAAGTTTTCGGTTGTCGAACTCATTTTGGAGTTCTTCCATCCGTGTTAAGCGCTTGGTTGTTTTCTCTTCTTCTAACTGGAACTCGGCTTCAAGCTGGGCGCGACGCTTTTCTAGGGCGTTATCATCCTGTTTTTCAATCTCCAGCCCTTTAGGTAAATCGGTCGGATCAATGCCTTTACTTTGAAGCCGCATCGCGTCCATCGTGGCCTGATGTTCAGCTTGCTTAATAGCCATAGTATTGGCATAAGTCTCTGCTGCTTCACGGGTTGCAAAGCCACGAATTTGCAGTAGTTTTTTCTCATGGGCCTGCTGCGCTTCATTCTGCCGAGCGTCATACTTCAGCTCGCCAATTTCGTCATTGGCTGCCAAGCCTTTTTCTGCCCGCCGTGCTGCATCAACGCGCGCGTCGATTTTGGCTTTTTCGACCGCATAGGTGTTGGCATAGGCTTCTGCCGCTTCGCGCGTCGCAAAACCGCGCGCCTGGGCGAGTGATTTTTCTAGAGCGTCTTTTTTGTCTTGCTCGACTTTGCGCCGGGCTTCGTTTTCAGCCCGTGTTTTTTCATCGCGTGCCTTTTGTCCTTGCTCTGCAAGGGCTTTGTGCTCAGCCGCATCGATGTCTTTGAGGATTTGGGTATATTTTTGCTTGTTGACCGCATCGCTTGCCATCGACATGGTGACCATATCGCGGCGGCGCTGATAGCTGTCTTTAAGTTTTGCTTCTTCGCCCAATAGCTCAACCTGTAGTTGTTGGATATTGGCTGGCAGTGGACGGGCGGTTTGTTGTTGCTCGCCTTTACCAAGCGAATCAATGCGTTTAATGCTGCTTTCAAGTGCCGTGATATTGGCTTGTCTAGATTCTATTTCTGCGATTAGCAGGGTCTGGCGCTTGTTGTGTTCGTTGCGCTCAATGTCGGTGAGCGCCACAGCCACGGTTTTGCCCTGCTGGATGATCGCACCATACTTATTAAACACCGGCGCAACAGTGATCATCCTGCCTTTATTCAATTCACTGTTGATGGTTGCTAGCTCAGCTTTGAGCGTACCGGCAGATTTTCTTGCTTCATCAAGCATGCTGTCGATATTGACTTTACGGGCTGCCAGTTGGGCTTTTGATAAGCCTTCCAGCGATTCAGTCAGGGTTTTTACTTCGCCATCAAACTCGCTGACACTTTTCTTTGCCTCAGCGCTGCTGCTGTCAAATGACAGCATAGCCATTGCCGCAAAACCTAAAATGGTAATAAGGCCAGGGACACCACCGACGAAGGCTAAAGAGCCGGCCAGCATCCGGCTTGCCAGTGTTGCTTGTGTGGCTGCAGCTGCATAATTGGCGGTGGCAACGGTTAGTGCGCGCTCTGTGACAATAGCGCGACCGTTGGCGGCGGCCAGATTGGTGATCGCCACGCCCCGAAAATGGTCCGACTGCGCCGCACTGAGGGTGTACGTATAGTGTTCTTTCATCTGAACAGCGCGGGCATGCTCGACTGCCGCTGTTTTCATGACGCCTGCAAGACGCTCTTTTTCTGCTAATCCCTGTGCTTTGGTGGCCTGGATGTCTGCAATTTTTGCGGTGGTGGAGCTTACCAGTGCTCCAACCAAACGGCCGGACACGCCAAGTGCCAAGCCAATCACAGCGACTTCCAGCGATTTAACCAGAGTTGCATTTTCGCGCAGCATATCCATGCTATCGCGAAGCACGTTGGCTACTGCCACAACACCAAAGTTCACTTCTTTTTCGTATTCACGAATAAGTTTGTCATAGGCGTTGCCCATCTCCGCAAAGGACGCGGAAATGGTGCCCTCGGTGCGTTCAGCCGCGCCTTCATATTCTTTTAAAGCGCCCACCAAATACTGTTTAAACATGGCCGAAGTCACCATGCCGGTGCCGGTCAATTGCCTAAATGTCATGCCGGTTTTAGCGACTTGCTTGTCCAGCTCGCCCAATAAGCCAGGCAGTGGATCCATCACCTGGTTTAATTCATCCGTTTGCAGCACGCCGCTCGATAACGCCTGGTTTAAACCATACAAGCTCAGCGCCAGCTGGTTATCTGATGCACCAAGGGCTTTTGAGGCGTTGGTTAAGCCTTCAGTGATGGCCTTACCTTCGGCCATGGTGACGGTTCCGGCACGCTGAAGGTTGAGCATGCTGGTAAAAGACTCGGCCAGCGAGGTGTAACTGGTATTGAGCCGATCGGCGGTGGCGAACAGATATTCCTGGTTAGCTGCATACTCGGCCGCTGAGCCGGAGAGGCTTTTCATCCGCTGTTCAAGCAGCTGGGCGTTCGCTGTATCGGTCACAATCTTCTGGGCAGTGCCAATACCAACGATAGTGCCCATAGCAGCGGCCATAGCGTGATAACCGCTTGTGATGGTGTTGACTGAGCTGGCCGCTTGCTGATTCGTGGCAATTTGTGTGCGGGTTTGCTGCTCAATGCGCCGCAAATCAGCCACGCTCTGGTTGGCACCAGAGCTGACTTCTTTACCGTCGTAGCGTAATTTCAGCAGTAAATTCAGGTTGCTCATTGCTGTCCCGGATCAGACTTAATACATAGCGCTCAATACGCTGGATGTTGTCAAAATCGCGGGGCAGCAATGTCAGCCCGAGGTATCTCCAAGCAACATCGGCCGCCTGATAATTCAGGGCGATTTCGATGTTGTCTTTATCTCGCAAAAACTGCGTGGTGACGGCAGTAAATGACTTTACAGTGGTCTCTAGTTCCGGCAGTAACAGGGCTACTTTTTCAACCGGTGGCGGGGGTGGCAACCCGGCTTGCTGCATAAACTCGGCAAGGTCGCTGTCGGCTTCGCTTGGGGCTTCACCGACATACCAGGCGGCCACCTCGGCTAGTTTTTTTCGCGCACCTCGTACTGGGCGTTGACGACTTCCATCGCCAGGCGTCCGGCGATGCCACCGTATTCTAAAAGCTCGTTTAAGGTGTCGGCATCAAACGTGACTTCCTGGCCATCATCTTGAAAACCTTCCCAGCCCAATAACAGCTCTCGCACAGTCTGCGCATCGCTGGCACCGGTGCTGGTCAGCTTTTGTAGTTCATCCAGCTTTACTAAGCGAATATGGCCGGTGAATTTGATCACAGTGCCGTGATAGGTAAATTCAATCGGCTTCTTAATCTGGTAGTTTTCCAGCTTTTCTAAAAACTTCAGTTTCATATCGCATTACTCAAAAGTGATTTTCAGTTCATCGTTGCCAACCAGTGGGATTAAATTCCCTTCCAGCTCGTAGCCGGTCAGCTCGCTGCTGAGGTTGGCGTATTTGGGCACCGGCAGCTGCAGGCGGCCGCTCAAGGTAATTTTTTTACCCGCTGCAGCGCCATGTTTAAACTCAAAGGGCACCACTTCACCAGCGAGGGTAAAGGGGTTGAACGTAGCCAGTTCTGTGGCAGTCACGGTCAACTGGCCCTTGCTTTCGTGGCCGGTGATTTCAATCGCGGAGCTTGTGATCGTCCGGTCATAAATGACCTTGTTGCCCGCATCCACGCTCAATTTATGCAGCGTCATCGCGATGTTATTGAGCTTAAAGCTGCTGCCATATTCTGGTCCCAGCACATCTGGTTTTTTCCAGTTATCCCAGTTCGGTTGCAGGGCTGCGCCGCTGGCTGTCGGCGGCGCAAACACGCCTTTAAACTGCCACTGCACCATGGGGCGGCCTTTTTCCAGCGCGATGCTAAAGTTGCCTTTAAGCCCCGTAATAGCATGGGTGTGCTTGCCAAAGATAAAGCTCGCCACTGCCGGAGTGGCCGCGCCCCGGCTATAGACCACCTTGGTGGCGTCTGACACCTGGGCAAAGCCACAGGCCAGCCAAAGCGGCGACGTCACCGGCGCTGTACCTGCCACGCCGCTAATCGCCAGCGGGGTTTTAAAGTTCAGGCTGACATGATGGCCATAAAACGTCTGCAGCTCAGCGCCTGAATAGTTGCTGGCCGGGCGTTCGTTTTCGGACTCATGTTCGATACTGAATTCAACATCCAGCGCATAGATGGCATGGGCCACAGCCAGCGCAACGCCCTGGCTTCCCATCAATAGCGTTTTGTCTTTAAATCGCCACATGCTCTAAGTCTCCTGTTTTTGATTGGTAGCTAGGCGCATCAATGACGCCCTGTAAAATCTCGCCTTTTTGCTGCGCCAGGGCGATCACTTCATCAGCGCTCAGTGTTCCTGAGTGCTCCAAAATTGGCGCGTCTTGCACTTTGGGTTTGCTCATAGCGGCCTCGTGGTCACGTCAATCAGGCGCTCGGTCATAAACTGCGCCTGGTAAATCAGGTTGTTGGTGTCGCGGTTTAGCTCCACCAGGCGGCCCCGGTGCGGCAAAATAGGCGACCAGCCTGCAGGCACTAAGCCGGTCAGACTTTGGCGAACCAGGCCGCGCAGGGTTTTGATTTGCAAATCAGAATTGGCATTACCGACCATCACCGGTAACACAATCATCACGGCAAACAGCTCGTTGAGGCGTAGCGTGGTTTCGCCGGTCACTTCATCCGCAGCCTTGTAGTCTTCATCCAGCGCCAGGACAAACAGCGTCGGCATTTGCACGCCCTGGGCTCGAACAGCGTTAAAGTCCGAAGCAAAGCCGACATGTGCCTGGCCGTTTAAATCTTGTTTTAACCGGCTTTCAATGGTGTTTAAATCGAGGTTAAAACTTGCGTGTTGACCATTCATACCAGCCAATCCTTCACAATGTTGTCGATTTCTTCCCGCTGCATCAGCGCAATGCCTATCATGGGGCGGGCAGGGAGCGTCACCGACTTATTGCGCCCAGCCTTGCCGCCAAAGTGGTGGATGGCAGCGTATTTCTCGCCCAGACCATGGATAAGTTCGTCATCCGTGGCACTGTGCGTTACGCTGCCCGCCAGTTGCCGGGTGTCGGTGAGCGTTAGGCCGCCGCGCTCTTTGGCGGCTTCAGATTGCTGCCAGCGCGTGCCATCCGGCGCACGCTCCTGCAAAAACCGCAGCTGGACATCACTGTCCAAAAACGCCCCGATGTCATCCAGCACAGCGCGGGCGCTTCCGATGCGCTCCGCGAGGGCTTTGAGGCCATCAATGGCATCGCCGCTAATCCCGACAAACACCCAAGCCATTAGTAGCCTGCCCAATCAAACCGACTGCCAGCGCGGACTGTTTTAAGGCCCGTGGTTGGCACTCTGGCAGGATCATGCTCGGTGAGCTTAATCACGCCTTTTTCAATATCCTTCAGGCGTGCCGTGGCGTAATCACGCCGCCGAATAAGCTCCTCCGATGGATTCGGGCACAGCTCATACTGCAGCAAATCAATCGCCAAGCCCGGCACCAGGCTTTGCGCAAGCTCTTCACTGGTCACGCTAAACCGGCTGATATAGCCCGTCACCACCGACTGCACATGCACCAGCGACACCTGATACCAGTTCGCAATCGACTCCTGTAACTCAGTCTGTGCTTGGTCTGTCAGTGCCAGCTGCATATCCTGCACAGTGATAAACTGCCCAGGCGTGGCCAGACGCCCGGAGGCGTACTGAACCAGCAGGTTGATGCCCACTTTGTCGATAAATCGCTGGGCGGTCAGCATTACACAACGTCCGTCAGCAGGATGGCCGCTTGTTTGGCGATGATCAGCTCTTTGACCGATTCACCCACCATCACTTCCACACCACCGCGAATACCCGCTGACACATCCCGGTTGCCAGAGATGCGATCGCCATATTGCGCGGTGAGCGCAAAGGTCATCCGGTTATTGTTGGTATTGGCCAGCGGATCGATGTAAGGCAGACTGATGAAGTTGCCCCAAGTGCTGGCAAGCTCCATTTCCTGGCCTTTCTTTTTGGTGTTAACCCGCGCCTGGCCGACATAAATATTCTCCAGCTCAAAGACATCTTTGATGTATTGCCACGGCACCATCCCTGTTTCTGCCACGGAGCCGTTATAGCCTTTAATCAATGACGGATTCATGCGAATTTTGGTGGCGACAAATGAGTTCAACACCATTGAGTTCGGACGCATTAATGGGCGCTCTAACATTTCATTTAGTAGTGCAAAGATATTGCAGTCTGGATCAGTAATTTTTTTCAGACCGTTTGCAGTCAGCGACTGCGTATAACCATAATTTGCTGCTGTGCTGAACAGTTTTGCGACCCGAACTTCACGACCTAATTCAATTAAGTCTGTAATAGATTCCACTGCATGGTTCAGTGGGTTGTAGTTTGCAGGGGCGTTTCTGATATCGTCGCCTGGCACTACATCACTCAGACCCTGATCTGATACAGAGTCTGTCTTTTCTTTAGCACTGAACTCAACTTGGTTGGGTGACGATTTACGACCAACATTCGTATTCACTGTGGTCATTGTTTCTGCCGGATCAAACTCCAGGTACTTAAATTGCATTAAGCCAACCGGTGCCCGAGGGCACACCTGATCTGCAATCATGGCTCGATTACGATAGGCAATAGCAATCGCTGTTTGCTCAGTACTTGGGGTAAATGGTACGCCGTTAGACATCTGTTAAATCCTTATTTCACAATGATATGCGGGTTGACGTACACGATGCCGAATGAGCCGAGCACGCCGCTTTCTTCTGCCACGCCGAGGATCCAGCAAGTGGCATCCTCTGCCAGTGGCGCTTTATTAAATTCCACCGCGCGCCCTTCGGCGTCGGCCACAAGGATGTCACCGGCATCCACCGGCCCGCCGAACTCAACCAACGCTGGGCCTGCCTTTACCACATCAATGCGGCCGTTGGTGGTGGACTCCTGATCAGTCACACCGCAGATGGACTTCGCTGTGGTGTTGGCTTTTTCGACCTGGCGTTCAACCAGCGTGTAAGCCACAATCCGGCCCTTGGTGATGGGCAGGCCAATTTCATAGTTACGGATAGGGTTCATCGTTAAACCTTTTGTTGCTGTTTGATATGTTCCATGGCACCGCTGATAGTGATGCTAATGCCTTGGGCTTTTTGGGACTGCTGGTAATCGCTGGCAAGCTTCGCCATGGCGGGCGCGTCCAGTTCTACCGGTGTTTTTTTATCGAAAGGTTGGGTCAGGGTGGTTTGCTCGGGTAATGACTTTAAAAAGTCTTTAAACCAGGCAGCTTGATTGCTTTGCTGCGTGCTGCCATCTGCAGCGGCAAAATCAAAAGTGGCATCCTGGCTGCTCAGAGCCGCCAGAAAATCGGCAACGCCGTCTGTTTTGGTTAAACGTGGCGCTGTGCCGCTGTTAAGCTCTGCGACAAATTGCTGGGCTTCAGTCAGGGCCGCTGCAAACGACAGTGTTTTACTTGCCTGGCGTAGCTGCTCCAGCTCTGTCCGGGCGGCTTGTAATTCGACATCTTTGGCACTAAGGGCGGCATTAAACTCGGTCTGGCTGGCCGCTGAGCGCTCTTTCCACATTTCTTCTGCAGCAACAGCAGCCTGACCAGCTAAGCCGTCAATCTGCCAATCTGGCAGCATGTTGTCTGCTGCCTCAGCACCATGGCGCTCAATAAAAAACGATTTCAGCTTGCGAAACAGCGTCACCACAGCATTGCTGGTATCCACGGTCAGCGATTTGATTTGGTCATCGAGCGCAAACTCAAAGCTCACGGCTTCAGCTTCTGCCGCATTAAACTGCCACTGCATGCCACCCACTGCAGGCGGTTTCGCACCCAAAAAGCCAATATGACCCAGCTCATAGCCGTTGGCAGTTTTAACCAAACGCACAGAGCGGTTAGGAAAGCGTCTTGATTCGACGGCATCGGCAAAATCAACTGCCACGTCATCAGCGCGGGCAAATAGCTTGTCGCCTTCGATTTTAAGCTCTGCAGCCCAGCCCCATGCCGGGTCGTTTTGGTCAGGATGGCCAATCACCAGCGGGGCGGTTTTGGGTTTGAAGTTGCTAACGACAGATTGCAAATCAGCCGCGCTAAACTCAGCATCTTTGCCTTTGCTGTCTGTGTGTTTACCAGCTCGAAAGATTTCGAACCAGTCGAATTTGGTATTTTTGGGTTTGGTTTTGGAAGACATTGCTAGCCCCAGTTGTTTGACTGGGGTTAGCATGCTTTGGTTTGCGGATATCGTTAGACGGAAATTACTTTACAGTGATGCGTTATTTCTGTTTCGGTTTGTAATCACCCAAGCCTAGCAATGAATTATTCCCTAAAGAGGTAAAAGAACTTTGAAAGCCATGTACAGGGTAAGATTGTTTAATTAATTTTTCTTGAAGGGTGTTTATTTCTTTTTTGAGTGATTCGTTCTCTGCTTTCAACTGATGCAAACTGCCATTTTTTGAATTGTGTAGGTAAGCGATGATCGATTGTATAACCTTGGTTTTTAGCTCTATAGCGTTAGAGAAGTATTGTTTATTTACGTGATCAAATTCAGACTTAAATGAACGGAATAATGCCTCTTTGAGCGGATTCTGAGATTTTTCGTTTTGGTCGTAGGTTGTATCTTTGATAAAAGTAAGGATGGTCTTTTGTTTATCTCTTGCTAACAGATATTCCCATTTCGTCACGCTGCAGGTATCTCTATTCTTTGCAATAAACCTTGTCTCGTTTAATAGCGCGCCATATCTTGAACCGAAGATCAGAATTACCAAATCACTTTTTGTAATTCCTTGAGCAATGACTTTTTGAGGTGAGTCACCGCTTGAAGGCATCGCATCTAATGCTAAAACGTCAATGCCAAACTCACGAAATAAATTTGAAAGCGCATCACGTTCATCTCTCAAATCTAAAAAAGTAGAGCTAATGAAAACTTTTAATTTTTCCATGTTTTATCCCATAAACCCAAAAACCTGAATGATTTCTTGTGGCGCTCTGCCAGTCATCACTAAGAACTTGCGCCAAACGCCATAAGGTACGGTTTTAGAACCATCTTTAAACGCACGAACCCGTCTATCACCAGACAGGCCCAGCAGTTTCGCTAACTTACCATCCGTGCCGTATTCAGGGTATGCCTTTTGAAAATGCCGGAAATAAGCGCCCACAACATCCTGGTGCGGCGGTTCATAGCCCTGGTCTTCGGTTAGCAAATGTTTATTGCTGTATGCCCGTTCATCTATTTCCGTCTGCCCTGGTAAGGTTGGGGCCAGTAAATTCTGCTGCAGCTGTGCGATAGCCGCCTCAGTGCTTTGGATGTAAACAAAGCGCTGTTGGTCAGCAATGCAAGGTAAATCTATTTTAATGTCCATTTAAACCTCGTTTAATTTAAAGAGGTTGGGGCTTTCGCCCCAACCTTACCTCGGTGACAGTCGGATGTTCCGAACGTCTGACACCTTGATGTTCACCAGGCTCAGTGAACCGTTGGCCAGTGGCTCCCAGACTTTCTGACTATGCACATGCATCATGCAGTAGTAGAGGTAATCCGGCAGCAGGATTTCGGTTTTTACAACCTTTATCCCGATATGTTCAGGGTTGTAATCCCGAACCGGCAAGCCAACAGTTTTTAAAGAGCCTCGGCGTACTATCCAAAAATCCGCATCTTTAAACTGCGTTTTAATGGAACAAACATCAGAAAGTATCATCTCGTTCTCCAAGTGGCAGCTATGGCCCCCTCAAGACGAGTGGCCTTCTGTGTGCCACCGTGGATATCATTATAGGCTCTTTGATCCTAATGTCAATTTATTTTAGGCTCTTTGAGCCGAATTATTTAAACTTTGCAAAGTTGGATTAATTTGTTGGGGTGATAGCGGGTTGGACCTAGTTTAAATGCCGTTTAAACATAGTTTAAATTTGTTTAAATGGGTTTGAGTAATGCCATGGTAGCGGGTCTGTTATAAAACTTAACGCAGAGCCGCTCAGGAGGGATTTTGTAATTGCGCTTTAACGCTAAATTTGAGATTATTTTTTTACAAGAAATTCATTTTAACTAGGATGTTAGATGTATACGCACAAAATATCTTTTCTATATGCTTGTTTACTACTAAGCACCTCTGCCAACGCCAACGACCCACAAAAGATACCTTACCCGAACCAGCTTCCAGTTTACCAAGTGATGGCACTGACTAAGAGTAAGTTGTTTTTAGGCGAGACCCAGTGCTATGCAACTAAAATGGACTTTACTGACAATGTTAGTTCAGCACTACCTACTGGGCTTATTTGTTATGAAACGTCGACAGGGTTTTATGTATATGACGGCAAATCAATAACAACTTTGGCTGGATTAGGTCATCCAATAAGATTTAAAGAAAACATTTATTCCTATCGTGATAAAGATTCTGTCATTACAAACAGCTGGTTGGGAGATATCCGATTAAATGTTGAAAGCTATAGTAAAGTTGCGTCGAAGGATTTCTTTCCCTATCAAATCAAAGCATCTTGCGACACCGATACTCAAATGAGACAAGAAAAAATTGTCGCTGATATGTCAGATAAAAATCTAATATTTAAAGGAGAAGTTGTTGACATTTCCAGGGATAAAAGCACAGGCAAGCCTATTGCTACAGTTTCTATTTCATTAGAAGACCCTAAGTTTAATCTGCCTTCTGAAAAATTTAAGTCAACTTTAATTCTAAATACATACATTGAAGATAATCCAACAGCTTTTGAGTTAGAAAAAGATGATAAAGTAGAAGTTATTGGCAAGGTCTTATCTATAGAAAAAGGATCTGCGCTTGATAATTACAACTGTTTTGTATCTTTTAGCAGTCAGAAGGTGAGTAAAATATAACGCCATCCTTGGCATAAACCACTAAGCCTACTTCTGCAGCTTCAAACCAAATTTTGACGCCCTTGCCAGATAGTAGGCTTGTTGTGGTGTTGACTTAAGTTGAGGGCTATAAGTCAGCATAACGTTTATTTCATTGCGAAAAAACTTTAATGACTGGCCATATTCTCTGGCAATAGCTCTCATGATCATGTGATCTGTAGAACGGCTGATTAAGCGATGGATCATGGTTTCAGTTTTGCCGTTATGCTCTACGCATAACATGCAATCATTTTCAGATTCTCGCAGAACATGGATTACAATCTTCTCAGCCCCGAAACGGTCAATTGCATACCGCAGCATATGAATTAGCAGGTGGTAAGCATCAGCATTCAGTTTGGGGTTAATTTTATCGCACTCCCCAATGCTTACTTCAAGTTCAGGGTGAATACTGAAAATACTGGCTACATGGCTGTTTAACGCAAAGGTCAGGTTGTCGGTATCCCGTAGTCTGGCGTTCATTGCGATTGGTGCAAGGATTTCTTGCAGCTCCTGAGCCTTATAAATGGCATCAGATAATGCCAGATCATTGTTCAGGTTTAATTTGTGAGAGATATCGAGCGACATATCACAGGCTTTACGTACCTCATCAGCATGCAACTGATAGCGTGACAAACGAACAAACTCAGCATTTGCAATCGATTTAGCTTTCATTAATGACCAAATAAACCACCAAGATAAAATCAAAACAGGTGCAAGTAGGATCCACAACCAACTAATACTGTTCTTTACCTCTATGTGCCAGCCATTCACTTGAATTGACCGATTGGGGGTTAATATGACTTGATGGTTGTAGATTGAGTATTCTTTACCCTCAAGAAAAACAGTGCCATCTTTCATATCGAAATGCAGGGCTATAGCTTCACCTGAGTTAATGCTTAACTTTTTATCTATGATTGCCCTTTGGTTAAATACTACATATTGCAAAATTGGATTAGAAATCAACGCGCGCTCTTCTAGCAACCAAACCCCATGAGGGTTGCTGTAATAAATACCATTATTTGTTACTGTACTTGACCGCCCTGTAACGCTTGCAGATATTTGCTTACAAGACGAAACAGCGACATCTAATCTACAAATGCCTTCTCGCCCAATAACATAAATCAACTGATTGTGAACAAAAAATCTGTTCGGAAGTGATTGAATAGAATCAACTTTTTTCATGTTTCCATCTAAGTCAATTTCAAAAATACCATGGTTATAACTTAATGCGTAGATTCTATCTTTAATTACGATCACATCTTCCCAGATAGCCTGTTTAAGGCTTGCAACTTTTTTAAGTTGGTCTTCTAATGTGAAAATATGGCTATCTGTTAAAACAAAAAGCTTTCCCTGTTCACTTTTCAAGTTCAGTACTTCTTGCCCTTTTAAATCTTCTATAAGTAGCGGGGTTAGAGATCCTTGGTTTAACTTATAAATGCTCTGCTCAAAGGCTATAATGGTATCTTCTTGGTGCCGCTCTATGTCAGAGACAAAACCTTTCTTGATAAACTGGCCATCCGGTAAAATCGCCCCCTTATTTGTTCCAATAGTGAAGTTAACGCCATCTCTAGTTTCGAATGCTGTAATGTGCTGATCACTCTTTAAAACTAATTCACCCGTTGTTACTGAATAAATCCCACCTACACCCGATGCAAACACTCCGGCGGAACTCTGAAATATAAAAGGTTCGACAGCTGCAGAAGTAACCAAAGATTTTGACTGAATATCGAATATTGAAATTTTTTTGTTCAGAGTCAGCGTTGTTCCATCAAATAGTACTGGGCCAGAAGGGCTATCGTAAAAAAATGCAGCAGGCTTATCGATACTATCTAGTTGATGAAAGTTTATCAGGCTAAATTTCTTCCAAATACCACTACTGCGAACCCAAACGGCATCCTCTTGCGAACTCATCTCAATTTTTGAAACGTTCTCAGGAAGGTTGAATTTGTGCCATTGGTTTGTTGTACGGCTAAAAACATGCATGAATTCAGTATCAGTCATAACCATATATAACGGATTAGAAAGCAAGCTTTTAAATTGACCTTGCTTGACAACACGCGACACTGTATTCATTAATGCGTAAAGACCACCTTGCGCTAACGCAAAAACCTCGCGGTCGACTTGAGTGATTGCAATGATTGGGAATTCAAATATTTTTGTTTTTGCTTCAGTGCCATCTTTCGGAATAGCCCATAAATCATCACCTGTATCAACGTAATAATACTTGTCGGCCACAGCAAATCTGCTTACCCATCCTGGATATACTTTTTTTACGCTGTAATTGGTTAAATTAAGCTGCCATAAGCCAAATCCCCCCGCATACAATTGATTCTGATCTTGGCTAATTTCAACTTGGCGCAAACGACCTAGATCAATTCCAGAATCTTTTAGCTTAAACAAATTACCGTCAGATAATTTCAAGAGGCCAAGGTGGCTTGCGAAATATATGTCTTGTTGATGCTGAACAGCATCGGCAATTGGCACACTGATAGGTATTTCAACATTTTGTCTGGTTGTGGCATTTAGGCATGCAGATGCAAACAGCGCACAGACAATGAATAAGAGCTTTTCCATACATTCCCTTCAACTAGGGCACTTGAAGTGCCCTCTATTTCCTACTCTCTAAAACTTCGGATGCTCGATCGCACCACATGTACCACTGACCTCAGTTAAATCGACTGCTTGAGCTTTGGCTTCTATTTTTGCTTCGCTTATCGAATTAGCATTCAACTCGAGTTGCCCATTTTTCTTATCGAGCGTTTTAACTAAATATGATTTACCTATTGGAGGACGAACCAAGATGAATGTTGGCAAACGAGGGTCGGTTGATTTTGCCTTTTTATTCCATTTATCCATTATCGCCTTACCAGCCGCTGGGCCATAAAGTGCTTCATAGGCTGTAGCCAAAATTTCAGCACCTTGACGACTGGTTACGATCATCGCGGTCTTGTCGTAATAGCTCCCACAATCAAAGCTCATATCAACAGTTAAATTAGAATTATCCGGCAGTTTAAGATTGACCGTCATATGTTCTATTTTTGCTCTGTTTTCGGCCATAACAGAAGTCGTACAAAATAAAGTTAAAGCTATAAGCAATCCATTTTTCATCATAAACCCTTTCTATTTGTGCATTTATGCACTGTTAATAGTTAGGATTGAGCGACATGCCAAATCTACGGCAGCTTCATTGCCTTGGGTTGTAATTGCTAGTTCCATCAGGATTTTTGCTAATTCAATCCTTAGACTGGCAATTTTTTTATCGCCCAAATCCCTCTTCTTAATTTCTGCACTAGTTAGATATTTCTCAGAGACCCTTACCACAATGGCTACATATCGGATCATCAGCTCAATAGTCAAACACTCAGCTGACTGAGATTTTCCAGACTCTTTCAGGCATAGCAATTCATCCATTGACCAACCATTAATTTCCGCCAATTCAATTAATTGACGATATGGCAGTTCGCCGTTTGTTTCCTGTCTGAGCAAAGTGCTTGGAGCTAAGCCAAGTAATCGAGCCAGTTCAGATTTGCTTTTTACGTTTAAACGTTTCTGCAGCTCTTCCAGGACACGAGATGACCTAACGCTATCAACTTTATCTTTTTGCAAAATCATTGGCAATGCCTTTACGCAAATATAATTGCTAATATGCAACGTTTAATTGTTGACATTTGCAAATGTGCAAATGTATATTGCATCCACGCAATCAAACCTAACGCTGCAAACTGTTTATAAAACATATTTCAAAAGGATGTTACCACATGACGAAGCCCAATTTAACTGGCGAGCAAATCAAACTGAAATTACAGGAGTCCGATACGACTATCAGTGATATCGCCTCTGTTCTTGGTTGCTCACACAGCCATATAAGTAACGTAATGCATCGCAGAAGCTACTCAATCAAAGTAGCCAAAGCGATATGCACGCTCATCAAACTTCCTCTCGAACAAGTCTTTGGGGATGTCGAATCTTACTTCAGCATAAAACCGACGCGTGATAAGCGTCGAGCTGAGATAGAACACAAGCTTAGAGAATATCAAGTGTTGCAATAACACTAATTGCTTTTGCGTTTTTGCAATAGGATTTTTGTTTAGTAATTTTTACCAGCACTTTGGCGGGATTTTCAAATGGATGAATTAATTAAAAGTTTACAAGCAAGTGTTTTCAATTCCGAAACTCCACAGCAGATGGATGTTTACCATGTTTTTTTAGCTGAGTGCAGCAAGCTAATGCGGACTTCAGGCATGAGCCGACCATTAATTGCAGATCGGATGAATGATGCGATTGGCGGCGAAAATGTTGTTTCAGCCAACAAATTAAATAAATGGTTCAGCCCAGGTACTGATCAATTTATGCCAGTTCATTTGTTGCCAGCATTTTGCTGGGCGGTTCGTAGCATTGAGCCTGTCAATTTACTGCTTCAACCCCTCGCATTTAAAGCTGTTGATCAGCGTGGACAGCTTTTTCAGCAATATGCCGAACTCTCAATTGATGCGGCTGATAAATCTAAAGCAGCTGAAAAGATGGCAGCTGAACTTATCCGTTTAATTCGGCCGGAGTAAGTGAGCATGGCTAAGCCCCCAGTAATCCTTGATAACGATACCTCTATGCCAATTGAGCGGCTGGAAGCTCTGGCTAATCAAGTTCAGCTGATTTTTCCAGATTCTGCTGAAGAAGCTATGGAAGAAGTCGTTCGCCTAGAAGAGAAAAAGCAGCTGGCTTCATTAAAGCAAGGACTGTTGTTGCTGCAGGTTAAAAGCCAGTGTTCTCACGGCGAATTCGAGAGACGATTAATCGAATCAGGTTTGAGTCTAAGAATTGCTAGAGATTGTTTGTCTATAGCCAAAATGTTTTTAGCGCTACCTCCTTCAAAAGTGACGGCGCCGTCACTTTTGGGTATGACTCACACTTGTCTGCGTGAGATGTCAAAACTCCCAATTCAGATTTTAGATAAGCTGGACGACGAAGCCTTAGAAGGCTTATCCGAACTCAGCAGCCGCGAACTGGCCAAAGAAGTAAAGCGCCTGCGCGTGGAAAAGTCCGAGGCCGAAGAGCGTGCAGCGGCTGCAATCAATCAGATGAACCTGGCGCAGTTGACTAAAAGCACCGACGTGCAGGGCTGGCCAAAGTTGATTGGCACCATTCGCCAAAACGCATTGGGCCAAAGCTCTGTTGCCAGTGAGTTTGTCGAAAAAGCGTTTGTTGATGTTAACGAGCTGATTAATGCCCGCCAGTTTACCCCTGAACAACGTTTAGCCGCCGCGCAAACGGTGTGGCATAGCTGGATGTCCGTTGAAATGCGGTTAAACCAAATGCTGCAAAATCTGTTTGCTGAGTTCAATAGCAACTTGGCTGGCGCTGAGCATTTACCTGCGTTTAGCCACCAGGAATGGCAAAACGCCATCGCCAACCGTGAATACATGCTTGCCATGTATGAAATGCAGCGGGGGTTCAAATAATGCACCCAGCCGTTGCACGTTTCGCTCAATTACCGGCGCTGTCAAACTCGGCTGCAGATACCGGTTTTGCTACAGCGTCAGACAAATCACGCCGCACAGCACAAGCGCGCTATGCCATCGTGAGTGATATCAATCAACGTGGTGGCAAAGTGGATATCGCCATCTCTGCACTGCAAGCTGAAATTACAGCCGGTTCTGCCAGTCTGGCCGTCGTCCAAGCGCTGGCTCACCTGGGCAAATTGCCGGGCCGCTCTACGCTGTATAACTGGTTTAACCAATACAAATCAGATGGCATGGATGGATTGGTGCCAGGCTACAAAGGAAAAGCGCGCACAGTACATCTGTGGGAAGCCAAAGCGCTTGAGCTGTATCACAGCCCCAATAAACCCTCTATTGAAATGGTGGCAGATCACCTGGTGAGGCTTGGCTTTTCAACCGCTACAGCTGCCCGTGTCCGCGCCTTTATTAACTCAATGCCGCATGAGCTTGGGCCAGACAGCATGTATCGCATGAGTGCAAAGCTGTATCGCGAAAAGCACAAAGACCATCGGATCCGACACACTGACCAAATACCGGCTGGCTTTATGTACAACGCCGACGGCCATTCACTGGATGTGTATCTGGCGCACCCTAACACCGGCAAGCCGTGGCGCGCTGAACTCACTGCCTTTATGGATGTTCGCAGTCGCGTCATTGTCGGCTGGGAAATCTCTGAAGCCGAAAGTGCTATCAGCACTTTAACGGCACTTAGCCGCGCTATGGCCACCCATGACCACGTGCCAGCCATGTTGTATCTGGATAACGGCTCTGGCTACAAGTCGGCCATGATGAACGATGACACGGCAGGCTTTTATGCACAGTTCAACATCGAGCCATTGTTTGCCATTCCAGGGAACGCACGCGCCAAGTGGATTGAGCGGTTTTTCTTAACCATGGAAGACCGTCTGGGCAAAACATTTATCAGCTACTGCGGCCGTGACCATGACGAACGCCACAAGGCCGAAGTGCTCCGCCGTGCCAAATCCGGCGAAATCCAGCTGCCAAGTCTGGACGAATGGATCGCGGGCTTTAAAGAGTTCCTGGACTGGTATCACCACCAGCCGCACCCGGAAGTCGCTGGCAAAACCCGCTGGGACGTCTGGCAAGAGCTGGAACGAGTGCCGGTTGGGATGGCTGATTATCAAATCAGACCACGCGCCAAGGTCCACGTGCTGCGCGGCCGTGTACGGCTGCACAAACGCGATTACAGCGCGGACTATCTGCATCAGTTCAACGGTGACGAGTTGCTGGCTGAATACGACCTGCACAACGACAGCCACATTGCGCTGCTGCGCCTGGACGGCAGTTTTTTAATGCTGGCTGAGCTGAAAGCCAAGGTGTCTGCCATTCCTACCAGCCGCATTGAAGAAGCGCAGCAAAATCGTCTGGTGGGTCAGGAAAAACGCCTGCAACGCAAAATTTCGGAAGTGCGCCACCGCGCTGCTTTGGGCCAAACCATTGATATGCAGCAACTGACAGAACTCAGCGCAGACATACCCGCGCTGGACAAAGTGGCACCGCTGCAATTACCGCTGGATGACCATTCCCCGCTGATGGCAGACCTGCTGCAGCTGCATCCAAGCCAATCAGAGAATTTATTAGACCAGTTACTGGAGCAACGTTATGTATAACACCAAGCACACACCATTTCGCTATAACGCCACCCAACGCAAGATGGCCCAAAAACTGCGCGAAGCGATTGAAGCGCGTGAAATGAAGCCGCTGGATTACTGCAAAACCGTGAGCATGGAATTGGTGGATTTAGTGCTGAATGAACGAAGCGCTGACAACCCAACGGAAGTGCTGGACGAACTTTGGAAGATTATTTTTGGCGATCTGAAAATGTCTGAGCTGGAAGCTGCAGACAAATTCACTGACAAATATTCAGCCGAAGACATAGAGCTTTCACGCAAAATCCTGCAACGCCTGGATGCGCCAGAGCTGAGATTAAGCGGGGTAACTGCCGGTTACGTGGCGAAAAAGCTGGGCAAAACAGCTGGTTGGTTCAGCCAGATTGTGAATGGCAAATACAACGCGGATCCATCTGCCCATTTGCGGGCTATTTGGGCCGCAATTGAGCCAGCCCAGATTGCTGAGCAAACCTCAACCACCCAAGCAGCTGCTGAAGAAACAGCGACATCGACGCGGCAAAAAGTGCTTTCGCAGCTGAATCTGCGCTATGGCGATGTGCCATTTGTGCAAACCAGTATGTCTGAACTGATTGATTACACCTGTGCTCATGCCAGACGTGCACGCCGCTTTTCGGTATTTGCCGGTGCGCCTGGTCTTGGCAAAACCTACGGCCTCCAGGAGTACATCCGCCAAAACCCGAACACCCTACTGGTTGTTGGCCATGAACAAATGACCGCCAATATCCTGCTGGCAGAGCTGTCCATGATGCTTGGTTTGCCGAAGCTGAAAACAGCCAGCCGCACGATGGACACGATTATTCGAACACTGCATGGCGCTGATCGCATCATCATTTTAGATGAAACCGATAAGTGTAAACCGAACGCCTTAGATCCACTTCGCACCATCAGCGACCGCGCACAAATCGGTGTGGTGCTGATTGGTAACACCAAATTGACTGACCGCCTACAAGCAGAAGAGCGCTACGAACTGATCGCCAGCCGCGTGTGCTTCTGGCCAACGCCGAAGGGTCAGCTTGATAGCGAAGATATTAAACACCTGTTCCAAAGCTTGACCCAGATGTCACTGCCACTGGTCGATGCGGATCCAACCTGGTGGACGTGGCTGCATAAGCGCGTGGAAGGCAACGCCCGGTTGCTGTGTGAAAACTTGCTGCCGCACCTGGTGAGCGTTTGTAGCAGAGACGAAACCAAGCGTGTGGACCGGATGTTGGTCAACTCGATTTTCAAACAAGTGCTGAATAAACCAGCCATTTAAACAACTTTAAACGTCATTTAAACAAGGAAAACAAAATGCCAATTGAGCAATACATCAACCCACAACAGCCGCCAGAAGGCTATATGCAAGACCCAACCGGCAACCTTATTCGCCGTGAAAACGTCAGCGCCGACAAACTCGAAGCCGATGAGATTGTGCGCAAATACATCCCGCGCGTGGTGGATATTCACCGGCAGCTGGTGACGTTAAAAACCGAACTGACCAATGATATCCCGGCCTTTATCGCCAAGCTCGCCCGTGACCATGGTGTGAAAAAGATGGGCCGCATCAAGGGCAATATCGAGATGAATAGCTTCGACGGCACCCTGAAGTTAAAGCGCTCGATGCAGGACAAAATTCAGGTCAACGCCAATATCGAAGCGGCGCGTCAGTTGTTTATGCAATACCACTCGGCGGTGACGGTGGGCGCAGATGAAGCCACCAAAAAGCTGATTGGCCGCGCCTTTGGCTCAGGTAAAGAAAACAGTATTAGCGTGAGTCGCTTAATCGACATCAAGAACATAGATATCGACCATCCGCTGTGGCGTCAGGCCGTGGAGGCGCTGGAAAGCGCCCTGGAAGTCCACGATACCGCCAGTTACTACCTGTTTTATTACCGGGGCGAAAACGGCGAATACCGCCCAATCACGCTGCAGTTCTCTGCTGTGGAGCTGGACCCGTTTCTGTTTGGAGCGCAGTAGCCATGGCAACACTGACCCCGGAACAAATCAAAGTTGAGCTGGCTGCAGCTCAGCGCCTGAAGGCAACTTACGGCACCAACGCGCCGGATATGACGTTTGAAGACGGCGTGGCCGCCGCACTGCAGTGGATTTTAGGCGAAGGCATTGAGCCGTTAACCGCGCCTTATGTGGGGCGGCAATGACCGACTTTGACGAATATTTCAAAGCAGCAGCACTGGACGACCCATTGCTGCACAGCGTGGTCGCCATGCAAAGCCATGCCAGAGCACTGGCTGAAATGTACAAGATGGAGTGGCAGCCGTTGCTTCCAGGGTATGACGAATTGCTGGCCGGTGTCGCACAGACCTATCAGCTGAATGTCGCGGGATTTGTGGATTTTGTTGAAACAGAGCAGCCGGATTTTGAAGTGCTGAAAACCTATGTTTCGAATAATCGGGATGCGAACGAATGAACACGTTTTTTGTTTGGATTGATATTGAAACTGGCGGGCTTGCTGGCCTGCAAGGTGGCCAGATGGGCTGCAGTTATTACCCGATTTTAGAAGTGGCGGTGATTATTACTGACAGTCAGCTCAACGAAGTGGGCCTGCCGCTCTGGATCACCATCCACCACGATGATGAGGTCATTGGCCGCTGCCACGAGTGGGCGCTGGATACACACGCAAAATCCGGCCTGTTAGACCGTTGCCGTGCAAGCAGTATCAGCCTAGCGCAAGCGGAAGAGCTGATCCTGTGCCGCCTGAAAAACAATGGCGTGGCTGCGTATGACCGCAAAGCCAAAACCGGCGGGGTTATGGCGGGTAATAGCATCATCCTGGATCGAATGTTTATCAGTGCGCAAATGCCGTCACTGAACGCCTATTTGCACTACCGCCAGTTTGATGCCTCGGCTGTCGCCCTAGCGGCACGCTACTGGGCACCCAAGCTTGCAACAGCAGCGCTGGAGCATAAAACCTACAGCCACGAAGCGCTTGCAGATATCCGCGAAAGTATTGCTGAAGCGCGCGTGTATATGAATTTTTTACAACTCAACTCAAACCAATAAGTAAGGAAAGAACCATGAACAAACAGCAAATTATCGAAGCCGTGACTGAAAAAATGAAAATTACCCATGACCGCGCAGTCAGCAAAGCAGACGTGACCGCGCTGCTGGATAGCCTGACCAGTGTGGTTACGGATGCAATTGCCCGTGGCGACGAACCCATGCTGACTGGCCTTGGCAAGTTCAAGCTGCAGGTTAAAGCCGCACGCAATGGGCGCAACCCGCAGACCGGTGAGAGCCTGACTATTGCCGCCAAAAATGCGGTGAAGTTTGTGCCAGCCAAGCAGCTGCTGGACCAACTCAATAAGTAAGAAGCGAAACGCAGCCGGTTCGCCGGTTGCGTCTGCCAGACGTCGTGGTCTGGTACTGATGAGCAGCGAAGGAGATAGGAATTGTCAGAACGTATTTTGCAAAAAATCAAAAAATTAATGGCACTGGGCAAAAGTGCCAATCAACACGAGGCGGCCAACGCACTGCGCATGGCTCAAAAAATGATGGCAGAGCACAACCTGACCATGACTGACATTGAGCTGCAGGAAATGGGCAGCGAAACGGTCACGGACATTAACAGTAGCCAGAAACCGCCGCAGTGGGCAGTGTCATTAATCACTTTGGTCAACAGTACCTTTGGTGTGTTTTCAGTGCGGATATTTGGTTTTAAGCGCGTAAAAATTCAATTCAACGGACCGATTGATCGAGTCCAATTAGCTGGTTATTGCTATTCAGTGCTGAGTCGATTGCTGGTGAAGGCCCGCCGTGACTATCAAGCCGGTTTAAATAAGCGGCTGAAGCGGGCAACAACGGTTAATCGGGCAGATTTGTACTGCGAAGGTTGGATCCGTGGGGTGGCCAGTAATTTGCGTTCGTGGGCGCTAAGCCCCGAGGAAGCGAAGCTGATAAAGCTGTTCCGTGACAAACAGCATGGAGAACTGCCGCAGTTGGAAGGCCGCGACAGCAAAGATGTAAAGCGCGACAAGAACGCCCGCTGGGACGGCATCCAAGACGGCCGCCAGGTGAAGATCAATCAAGGGCTGGACGGCAATCACAGCGACCGGATCGGCCACTTTTAAGGACGAATCATGAACCTTTGGGAATGGATTTTCTTATTCGTGATTGTCGCAGCAGCGGCCATCAAATTAGTACATAGCGGGAGCAGCGAATGATTACCAAGGCGCAGTGGGACCAAATTTCCCACTTTATGAAAGGCTTGTATAACACGATCGAGTTCGAACTGGATGGACGCAACATTAAAGTGACCAAAGCGTTTGTCAGTGAAAATAAAGTCGCTTACGTCGTTTACATCGACAATCAACTGGCCCCAGGCATGGGTTTTCAAAACATGAAGAACTTTGACCCGTTCACTGAAAAGGTATGGCGTCGAAGAAGCAAAGCTGTTTATTCGGTTGCGCGTGTCAAAGAGATTGAAAAGGCGTTTGGCAAGCGCGATGCCAAGAAACACTTTCCGAATTTACACAAGTCAAACGTCTGGTTTGACCCTTGTTTTACCACAGCATCAAGCGTCGTTAGTCAGTTTAAGAAAAACCCGAACCTGGTTCTGAAAACAAATTTAATGGAGATATCACATGCTGCATAACGTCTTGGAAGCTGTTGAATCAAAAAACGCAATTAAAGCCATCTTGGCACATCAGAACCAAGCGTTTCGCTTAGCCAGTGGCGCTGTATTGCAACCTGGCACGCCGGAGCATCAGGGCTTTGTCGAAGGGTTAAAAGTAGCTGCGATGATCGTCGGTGCGGAGCCAATTCAATGAACAACACCGCAAACAAATCAGCCAATAGCAAAGCGCATTTGATTAAGTTACTGCATGTGGCAAAAACCAAGCTGCAGATGGACGATGACAGCTACCGCGCCAATCTGGCTGCGGTCAGCAACGGTAAAACCAGCAGTAAAGAATTGACTATTCTGCAGTTGGAGGCGGCGCTGAGCCGCTTTCAGCAGCTGGGTTTTAAACCGCTGGCCACCGGCAAAAAGCGCCTGAGTCCATCGAGCAAGGACCAGCCAGACGAGCGCAGTGTCATTCGCGCTCTGTGGATATTTATGGCCGAGCAGCGTTTTATCCGCGACAGCAGCGAAACGGCCTTCAATAGCTATATCAAACGGATGACAGCGCAAAAGAACGGTGGCCAAGGTATTGCAGAATGCACGTGGCTGCGCGATGAAGATGCCGCTTATGTGGTGAACACGCTCAAGCTATGGGCCAAACGTGAAATGATTAAAGCGCTGGGTAAAACCGGTGAGTTACTACGCCACAAGCCCTACCTGCAGGTGTTGAAAATATACTTAAAACAGAAGGAGGCCGATGTTGGACATTGATTTAAAATCACTGCCACACGGCCTGCGGGCCGTCTTTGAACATATGGACTTTGATTACGCCATGCGCGTATTGCAGGAGTATCAAGGTCAGATGTTTTTTGTGCCCGAGAACCCAAACGAAACCCACGTTGTTGTGCAAGTGTTTGGCCAGTCAATGGCTGACTATTTGGCCGAGCGGATGCCCAAAGCGCACTGGCAGGTGCCTATGGTCAGCAAGGTGCTGAAACAGGTGCGCAACCAGCGCATCTGCCGCGCACTGGATAATCGCACCCACAACATCCAGCAACTGGTTCGGAAGTACAAACTGACACGCCAGCAAATCACCACCATTTATCGCGAACATCGCGCCGCAGAGCCTCAGCTGGGCTTGTTCTGATAGCCCAGCGCTTTCCCTTATTCCGCGTTTCGTAAAACACTTTACAGCGTAAGAAAAATCACAGACCTGATCTAATGGTGTCGCCACTTTATAAAGGACGCGCGACATGATCACAAACCCAATTCAGTGCCCATTGGCACCGTCATTTCACTGGCATGAGTTAGTGCCAGAAAGTTATTACCGCAAGTTTGAAAAGACCCCTGAAAAATTCCTAAACCTGTTCGATGACCGGGCACTGAAAACCCTTCAGGCGCTACGTGAAGAGTTTGGACCTGCCACAGTCAACAACTGGGCTGTTGGTGGTTCGAATCAGTACCGGGGCTGGCGTCCGTTTAATTGCACGGTGGGTGCTATCCACAGCCAGCATAAATTCGGCCGCGCTTTTGACGTCAACTTCAAGCACACGACAGCTGAGCAAGCCCGCAAGTTTATCCTGGCCAATCCGCATCGTTTTCCATACCTGACCCGCATCGAGCGGGACGTCAGCTGGCTGCATTTTGATGTAGCGACCACCAATTCAGCTGAAGTGAAGGTGATTGCGCCATGACGCCAGAACAAGAGCACAAATTATTCCATAGCGTGGGTTCCATTGAAGCAACCCAGCAAGCCATTTTGGAAGCATTACGCGCCCAACAGACGGCCATTCGTGAATCTGCAGCAACTGTGAATGAGCGGTTGGACCGATTAGAAAACGATATTGACCGGCGTTTTGTTGAAATCAACAACCGCGTCAGTGCTGCCGAGTTATCGCAGCAGAACCAGGCCAATGAGCTGTCCAATCTGAAAGTGAAAATGGCTGCCTATGGCGGAGCCGCCGGACTTATCACAATGCTGGTGGCGGAGCTGGTCAAAGGAGCACTGAAGTAATGGCGCACGCATCAGACATTAAAGACCGGGTGCGCGATGCCTATGTCAATAGCCTGCTGGCGCTGTCTGTTGCTGCGGCCAGCCATGGCGTCCCGGAAGGCACTGCGCGGCGCTGGAAAGCGGAAGCAAGCAGCCAAGGGGATGACTGGGATTTGGCGCGCACAGCAGCAAGACGGGCCAAAGGTCCGGTGGGTGAGTTCACTGTGGATTTTGTGGAAGAGTTCAGCCTGCAGGTTGCTGCAACGTTTGAGCTTTTAAAATCGCAAGGCGAAAGTTTAAGCCTAGAGCAGCGCACCAAAACCCTGTCCAGCCTCACTGACATGATGTCCAAAGTGATGAAGGCCAGCGGCGGTAATACCAATATTGCACGTCGTACCGTTGCCGCTGAAGTCATTAAAAAACTGGCCGAATTTGTCAGCAAACGCTTTCCGGCATTTGCGCCGGAGTTTGTTGAAATCCTGCAAGCCTTTGGTCCGGTGATTGACCGTGAGATGTCAGAAAATGGCTGATATCAACAGTAAAGACTTTCTGGAAGAACTCGACAAAATCGCTGCCATGTTGCGGCGAGATATCGAGGCCAAAGCACGAAAAATGGACCCCTCGCCAGAAGCTATCCGGGCACGCCGCAAACGGGTGCTGTCCGGTGATTTTCAGTTTTTTGTGTATACCTATTTTCCGCATCACATGTGGCTGGACGCGGGCGCAAGCCCGTCTGAGTTCCAACAATACTTTATGGATTGGCTACCCAAAGCGCTGTTACTCAACAGTGGCTGGAAGCATTGGTATGTAGCCCCCAGGGGCGAAGCCAAATCGACTTTGGGCTGTAAATTAGCGCCGGTGTATGTCGCGGTATTGGCATTGTTAAATGATGAAGCTGTGTGCAAGGAAACGGGATTAAAACCGCTGCCATTGCCCATTGATTACGTCATTTTATTTGGCGCAGAAGCCAAGATGCCCGCCAAAACGCTGGAAGTGGTGAAAACCGAATTGCTGAGCAACAGCAACCTGTCACTGGATTTTCCAGAACTATGCCAGCCGTCCAACCATTGGAAGATTGGTGAATTCACCACGGCGCAAGGCGTCCGGTTTGAAAGCCGGGGCGCGGATCAAGCGGTACGGGGTGCATTCCATGGTGCCAGCCGCCCTAAGCTGTTGCTATCCGATGACATCATTACGGACTCGGAAGCCAAGTCACCCACAGAACGTGAATCGCGCTGGCGCTTTTTGGAAGCGTCGGTGCAATACCTGGGGCCACCAGATGGCTCTGTGAAGTTTCTGGGCGTCAACACGGTTCTAAACAACGACGACCCGATTAGTCGTGCCGAAAATGCGCCTGGTCATATCGTGCATAGGTTTAAAGCCATCAAAACCTTCCCGCGCGATATGGATCGCTGGTCCGAATGCCGTGAGCTAATGATTTATGCCGACAAAGAAGCCGAAAAAGCTGCGGCAGCAGGCGGTGGAGCCTTAGCGAAAGAAGATCGTCCTTCGTTTAAGTTTTGGCTCAAACATCAAAAGAGCATGGCTGCAGGCGCTGAAACCAGCTGGCCAAGCGTGCGCAGCCTTTACGATTTAATGGCCATGTGGGCCAGTAACCCGCGTGAGTTTAACCGTGAGATGCAAGGCATTGCCAAAGGCGATGATGAGCAGATTTTTTATCGCTATGAAATTTGGGTGAACCGGCTTGCCGACTGGCTACCGTATGGCGCTTGTGACCCCTCCATGGGTAAAACCACTACCGCTGACCCCAGCGCTATTGTCGCCGGATTCTGGTCGCGCGAGCTGAAAAAACTGCATATCGAATATGAAAGCCGCAAGGTTCGCGGTGCCAGCCTGCTGTTAAAAGACATCATCAAAGTGCAGAAGGAATTCGGCTGCCTAGTGTGGGGCTTCGAGAACAACAACGCCTTTGACTATATGCGCAGCGACTTTAAAAAGCGCGGCCTGGATGAAAAAGTGGCGCTGCCGCTTAGGGGGGTTACATCACTTATTAGCCAGGAAGAACGCATCGCTGCGCTTGAACCATTCGTGACCGATATGCCTGCGCAAATCGCCTTTCATGAGAAGTGCACTTTGCTCAAAGGCGAGTTGGAAGACTGGCCACAAAAGCAACCTGGACATCACTTCGACTTGCTGTGTGCGGCTTCCATCCTTTGGATGATTGCCAGTACTGGCATGGGCGGGATGCCAAAGGTGGGTAGCAAAAAAGTACAACGGTCCATTCAGGGTTACTCATCATGAGAAAACAAAAATATTACCGACAGCCTCAGCCTGCCGCCAAAAAAACTGCAGATAACCTGCAAACGATATTTAGTCGGGTGGCAACGGATCCGCAAACCTGGGCCTACCTGCGGGAGCTGCCAAACCCGGATCCTATCTTAAGAAAAGCCGGTAAAAACTCCGATATTTACCATGCCATCAGCCGTGATGCCCATGTGATTGGTGAGCTGCGAACCATGCGCGCTGGCTTGCTGGCCTTTCAGACGGAACTGGTGCCAGGTGGCAGTGATAAAGCATCTATGGATAGCTTTGAAGCCGCCAAAAAGCTGTTTAACCGGCCACCCAGCACCAATACGCGCTGGCAGGACTTTGACTGGCATCTGTATAGCGCGATTTTATACGGCTTTTCGTCCGTGCATTTAGTCCCGTTCATCAAAACAGATGACCGCTGGATGCCGCAATCTATTGAAGCTTGGGAAACACGCCGGTTTGTGTTTGACCCGGAGCATAACCTGCTGCTGAAAACCAAAGAAGCGCCACACGGCATTGAGCTGGATCCGCGCCGTTTTTTCTGTGTTCGACACATGCCAAGTCCAGATAACGCCTATGGCGTAGCGCTGCTGTCTAGCTGTTTTTGGCCATGGACGTTTAAACACGGTGGCTTTCAGTTTTTTGTCCAGCTCTGTGAGCGTTTTGGCGTGCCATTTCCAATTGGTAAATATCCGGAAGGCTCAGAGCAGAAGGACATTGATGATTTATTGGAAGGTCTGTCACGACTTATTACTGATGGAATAGCAGCTATTCCAGAGAATTCAAAAGTTGAAATCTTGGAGCGCAAAGGCGGCGGCGAACCGGTGCAGGCGCAGCTGATTGACCTGTGTAACCGCGAGATGTCCAAAGCGCTGACCAGCCAAACGCTGGCCACAGAGCAAAACGGCCAAGGTGCCCGCGCAGCCAGCGATACCCACGCCAGACGCGCCAGTGAAAACCAACGGGCCGATCGCGCCTTGGTGGTCGATGGCCGCAACCAAATCCTGCAAATTCTGCATGAAATCAACTTCAACGGCGGTGAGCCGCCGAAGTGGATTTTTAAAGACCGCCGCGAAGTGAATTCTGAAACCGTGAGCCGGGTTCGTGAAACCGGCCGTCTGGTGCCAGTCAGCAAGGAATGGGCCTACAACGAGCTGGGTGTACCAGTGCCCAAGGATGGCGAAGATCTGCTGGAAGTGGTCGATGACGGCAAAGGGATTGCCACACCGGCCAAAGTGGATTTTTCGGCAAAGGATGACGAATTAAGCGGTTTTGATAGCGCTACTGATGCACAAGTGGCAGCCATTTTTCAGTTTGCTAAAAGCGCAAAAGACTTGCAAGAGCTGAAGACCCACATCGAACAAGCCATGCCAGGCATCACCGCAAGTGGAATGTCGGATATGACGCGCCAAATGCTGACGCTGGAGTTTTTACAAGGCATGAGTGAGGCCGAAGATGGCGCGTAACTGGGACTGGAGCTACGAATGCGGCCGAAAAAAACGGTTAGATCTGGAAGTGCAAAAACTTAATGGTGAAACCCCATCAGAAGCACTGCCTTTGCATAGCCATGACGCCACCATGCAAGCCTGTTTTGTGTTGGGATGGAATAGCATTCGTCCAGCTGAGATCTACCGCGAAAACTTAACCCGCAAAGGTTTATTAAAAACCAAAGCAAGTAACTTTAAACAACAAGAGGAAAAATGATGGAACCAATAACCATTGCACTCGCTCTGGCCCGACTAACTGGGCTGGATGCGAAATTAGGCCGCTGGATTGGCGGCGATAACGGCGCGGCTATTGCTGAGAAAGTAACGGCTACCGCTCAGGCGATTACTGGCGCTGGAACACCTGAAGCTGCCCTGCAAAAGCTGAAACATGATCAGCAATTACAGGTTGAGTTCAGCCGCGCCGTGATGGCCAACGAAACTGAACTGGAGCGGATGGCCTATCAGGACCGAGCCGATGCAAGGGCGCTACAAAAGGCTGCATTGGAGCAAGGCGACACCTTTTCCAAGCGCTTTATTTACTATCTGACTATCTTTTGGAGCTTTTTTGCGGCTGGTTATGTGACGCTGATCACCTTTACCACCATCCCGGAAACCAGTATCCGCTTTGCCGATACAATTTTGGGCTTTGTGCTGGGCACCATTATCGCCAGCATCATCGCGTTTTTCTTTGGTAGCAGCCACGGCAATGAAAAACGGGGTGATTTGCAGGCAGTTGAGAAGCTGCAGCAAGAAATCTACCGCTTGACCAGTAAGGGTTGAAAATGACTGTTGAATTTGACCCGAAAAGTCAGGATTGCTTCTCTTTTGGTGCTCCAAATGGGCATTGGTTTTCATTGCTGAAAGTGGACGAAATTAGCAGTTTATTGGGTAATCCAGCGCTCACAAACGATCCTCTGGATGTATCTGACGAAACAGCGAAGAGCTTGGCAAACGTGTTACGTGAAAAACAGATGGAATTAGCTATTCCATCCAATCTGGATCTTGGCATGTATATAGAGTTTTTCGACAACTGCCAGGGCTTTACAACGTATTAATTTAAACGGGTTTAAACGGATTTAAACCCAACTTTAAACAGGTTTAAACATGCCATCACCTCAATACAGCACCACCATCATCCCGTTTAAAGAAGCCATCGACTTTTACCTGCAGAAGTTACAAATACCGACTGAAGAATGGCGCGATATGCAGGGCGCTATTCATGCCAAAGTTTTTACTGTGGCTGGCGCTACGAATGCAGCGCTATTAAACGACTTGCACGAGGCTGTAACTGATGCAATTAGCAAAGGTGACACGCTGCAGGACTTTCGCAAGAAGTTTGACGCGACTGTGGCAAAACATGGCTGGTCATACAAAGGCAAGCGCGGCTGGCGAACGAACGTGATTTACCAGAACAACAAAAATACGGCTAATGCCGCTGGCCGCTGGACTCAACAGCAAAGAGTGAAGGGAACAAGACCCTTTCTTTTATATACAACGGCTGGTGATGAAAAAGTACGGACTGATCACAGGCCATGGCATAAATTTTTATTACCTGTGGATCATCCATTCTGGCTGACCCATTATCCGCCCAATGGCTGGAATTGCCGCTGCAAAGTTATTTCAATATCTGAGCGTGATATTAAGCGGCAGAATTTAAAACTCACCGCAGCCAACGAAATCGATCTGCGCAAGATCAGCCTGACTGATACGGTGACTGGCGAAGTGATTGAGAAATTCCCTGGTGTGGATCTTGGCTGGGATTATAATCCGGGTATGGCTTGGGTCGCGCCAGATATTGCACTTGGCCGCGAATTAGCGAAGTTGCCGCCCACAGCCAGAAAACCGACTATTGCAGCGGTTAATGAGCAAATGCAGCAACAAGTGCCACAATTTAGAGCTTGGCTGGCAAATATGGCCACTGAAACGCCGGAACGGGCATCAAAAAGCCGCGTTGTGTTGGGCCATATTCCACCAGATGCAGTGGCCACTTTATATAAGGCCAACGTCAAGGTGCAAAACACTGCTGTTATGTTGTCTGGTGCAGTTGCAAACAGTATTGCCAGCAGCATGCCGGAAGCGATGTATGATGTGATGGGTTTGTTGGCCAAAGCTGATGGCGCTCAGTATGACAGTGCATCTGGTGTACTGACGGTGCAAAGCGGTGAACGCCGACTCAGATTGGTGTTTGTTGTAGGCGTCCTGCAACTTCTGGGGATAATTTAAAGACCTGGTGAACTTAGGTTAAAACGGGCTTTAAATGACGTTTAAAGAAGTGGGTTTAAACTTCGTTATTAAACTCAAAAGTGCGCGCGCGCGGACTTTTGACAACTTGATGGTAAAACGGGGTTTAAATCGGTCTGTTCATTAAACGGATTTAAACTGAGAGGGTTTGTTCAAAACGGTATTTAAACCGATCCAAATCCTATCATTAAATGAACGAAACATCTCAGAATATGGGTGGTTTTGAGAGGGTTTGTCCAAAACCATTCGTAGATCGCAAAACAGGTTAAAACCCCAAAGTCCGCAATTTATAAGCTCTTCGCGCCGTCGGGCCAAATTTTTCAGATCCAATACTGAACGACCCCCTACAGTTAGAAAAATGGCCTTATACCGTAAGTGGAAAACTTAATAAAAGTGCACTGCCTGCGATAAATATGACGATGGCTGCGCCGGTGACAGCACTTAGTGGAGACGCTGCAACGCTGGCGCAGGTTTGGTCTGCAGTGCTGGGGGTGCCCACGACACAGTTGCAGGAGGATTCAGACTTTTTTGCAATGGGGGGGCATTCGCTGTTAGTTGTAAGGTTGGCATCAGAGATCAAACGGCGGTTTGCAGTGGAAGTGACCGTGAAGGATTTGTTCAGTCACTCGGTACTACAAGGGCAGCTGGTCTTGTTATCAAGACTCGGCCCCGAACAAACACAGCGGCCGGCGCTGGTACCTCAGGCTCATGACGGTTTTGTGCCATTATCATTCGCCCAGCAACGTTTGTGGTTTATCCATCAGCTACAAGGCGGTGAATCAGCTAACTACAATATGCCACTGGCGCTTAGGGTTTCGGGTGAGTTTGACGTAGCATGCGCCGAGCGTAGCCTGCGAGCAATAATAATTCGTCATGAAGTGCTACGCAGTCGCATAGTGCTGCGCGAAGGTGAGGCTTGGCAATGCCAGCGAGCGATGGTCGACTGGTCGTTGACGCGGATAGATTTACTGGTTTACCGAAGACCGAGCAAGCAGCTTTAGTGGCGACACATATAGAAAACGACATGCGCTGCTCCTTTGACTTGCACACTGATGTGTTATTGCGAGCGAGTTGGCTGATGTTGTCGTCAGTAGAAGGTGTATTATTGTTTAACATGCATCACATTGCGTCTGATGGCTGGTCGATGGGACTGTTGGCTAATGAATTCAGCCGGTTGTATGCCGTGGGTGGGGATCTTGCTGCTGCAGAGTTGCCGCCTTTGCCGGTGCAATACAGTGATTATGCC
>Ga0114982_1000203_pt1 | contig 31782 bp, 26 predicted proteins | sample Shrwel_input2_FT_FD_87183 | JGI IMG/M metagenome (GOLD analysis project Ga0114982, IMG submission 87183) | Subsurface microbial communities from deep shales in Ohio, USA - Utica-3 well 1 S input2 FT | ecosystem: Environmental > Aquatic > Deep subsurface > Shale gas/oil reservoir > Produced... | reverse complement strand
CTTTTATCCTTTTTTTAAAGCGATTGCTTACATTTGGCATATGAAAGTGTTTAAAATTATATTTTGGTGTTTGTGGCGCGTTTGGTTTTACCTTTTAATGATTGTACCCATCATTATCATGTCACCCCTATTGATTATATCCTTATTAAAAGAAGAATGGTATCCTTATTTTTTTAAAATGGCTCGTTTCTGGGCACATTTTATTTTATATGGTATGGGATTTTATTACAAAGTTCAGGCTGAAGAACAAATTGATTCTAACAAAAGTTATATGTTTATTGCCAACCACACTTCTATGACCGACGTGATGTTGATGTTGGTGGTAACAAAAAATCCATTTGTTTTTGTAGGCAAAAAAGAGTTGGTAAAAATTCCCATTTTTGGCTTTTTCTACAAACGTGCTGCCATAATGGTAGACAGAGACAGTCCAAAAAGCCGATTACAGGTTTATGAACGTGCTCAAAGAAGAATTCATCAAGGGTTGAGTATTTGCATTTTTCCCGAAGGAAAAGTACCGGATGATGAAAGTGTGATTTTAGATGAATTTAAAGGTGGTGCTTTTAATTTGGCTATCGATCATAAGTTGCCAGTTGTTCCCATGAGTTTTTTTGACAATAAGAAACGTTTATCGTATACTCTTTTTAGCGGAAGTATGGGCGTAATGCGGGTTAAAATTCACCCTTTTATTGCAACTGAAAATCTAGTGCATGAAGACAAAAAAAAGCTAAAAGAACACGCCAGAACTACAATCTTAAATGATCTGTTAGCCGATGAAAATTACACCCAATATTCTTTACAACAAAAAAGTCCCAATTAAGGGACTTTTTATTCGACTAATTATTTTGTTCTTTAATTAATTGCTTAATTTTTTGTTCCAGTTCATCAGCTAATTCTGGATTGTCTTTTATTAAAGACTTCACGGCATCACGCCCTTGTCCCAATTTAGTATCTCCATAACTGAACCAAGAACCTGCTTTTTTGATGATTTCGAATTCTACTGCTAGATCTAAGATTTCACCCGTTTTCGAAACTCCCTCACCGTACATAATATCAAATTCTGCCGTTCTAAAAGGAGGTGCTACTTTATTCTTCACCACTTTAACTTTGGTACGATTCCCCATTACCTGCTCGCCATCTTTAATTTGAGCCGCACGACGAATATCTAAACGTACCGAAGCGTAAAATTTCAACGCATTTCCACCGGTAGTGGTTTCAGGATTACCAAACATCACTCCAATTTTTTCACGCAACTGGTTAATGAAGAAAACCGTACAATGGGTTTTACTAATTGTTGCGGTTAATTTTCGCAAAGCTTGCGACATTAAACGAGCGTGAAGACCCATTTTAGAATCTCCCATTTCTCCTTCAATTTCACTTTTTGGAGTCAATGCCGCCACCGAGTCAATAACAACAATATCAATAGCTCCCGAACGGATTAGATTTTCGGCAATTTCTAAAGCCTGCTCTCCGTTATCCGGTTGCGAAATGATTAAATTATCAATATCTACTCCTAATTTTTCAGCATAAAAACGATCGAAAGCATGCTCTGCATCAATAAATGCGGCGATACCTCCTGCTTTTTGAGCCTCAGCAATGGCGTGCAACGTTAAGGTTGTTTTTCCAGAAGACTCCGGTCCGAAAATTTCAATGATACGTCCGCGTGGGTAACCATTTACTCCCAAAGCCAAATCTAACCCTAAAGATCCTGACGGAATAGCTTCGACTTCTTCCACCGCTTTGTCTCCCATTTTCATTACGGTTCCTTTACCGTAAGCCTTATCTAATTTATCTAAAGTAAGCTGTAATGCTTTTAATTTGGCTTCTTTTTCTGCACTCATTTTGTATCGCTGCTAAAATTTATATTCAGTAAAAATAAATGTTTTTTCGCTAATTCAAGAAACAAGTTTTCAACAAAAAAGAAATCCTCTTGATTAAGAGGATTTCAAAAAATACTATTGTAAAAATTTAACTAAAAAATTATTTTCTTGGTTACCGTTTGGCCATTTTCTAAAGTCACTTTAACAATCAAGGCTTGGTTGTTTTTTAGTATTGACTGTAACTCAACTTCACGGGCATTTACTTGAGATTTGGAAGCCAACAACTGTCCTAACACATTGTATACTTGATAAGATGTAATTGCTTCTATTTCTGATTTGATTTGGATTGCATTTACCAATCCAAATACTTTTACAGAATTATGGATCAATTCAACCTCTTCATTTCCTAAGGTAGTATCTGTATATCTTAAAACAAAACGGTCGTTAATAATTCCTTTGGTTGCTGTAAATTGATATGGTGCAACTGTTATGTCATTAATTGTATTCAATTGTTTGTCCTCGACATAAATCTTATTCGATTGGTCTGTAAAAAATCCATCTGCCTGATTAATCGCAATAGTGTAGGTTCCATCGGCAGGTAATTGTACTCCTAACGGAACTAGATCACTATTGTCAAACGGTAAGTTTCTGGCTTGAATGTTAAAAATCATTTTATCATTCACCGAATAAAATCCAAATCCTGATCGATAATCTGATTTTGAATCAAAGTAGAAGTCATCCCCATTGGTAGCCCCTTCCACATAGGCAACCACCTGAGTTGTTACCATTTTATTCGAGTCAACTAAATCCAACCAAATTCTGTTTCTTTCAATTTGTTGTCCGGCAGTATTATTTGCCGTTCTAAAAAACTGACTGTTATTATTAGCCCGTCCTCTTTGACCGTTTCTGAATTCAAGAGTAGCAGAACTAGCTATACTCTCTTTCATTTTTACGAAAAAAGCTTGTCCGGCAGCAATTTTACCATCAAAAGCATTAGCAGGAATAGAAGCCGTGCCGTTATAACTCACGTAATCAGAAGAATTATAATTGTACACGAAAGATTGATAATACGGACTGGCAATTTTGGCTGGCGCATTTAAATGTCTCCACAAATACACCGTTCCATCTTCAAGCACGCCACTATTATTAGTCGCAAATGTTTGGGTGTCGATTGCTGATGGGTATGGATTTCCTACTAAATTCCAGTTGTCATCAAATTCGGTGATTGTTTTATTGGTTCCATCAAATTGTGCGGTGATGGTTCCTTTGATAATATTTTTGTTAACCAAGGCATTATTGAATAAACTACCTGAGAAAGTTACTGTTTGAGTTGTACTAGCGTCTGGCACTCTAAAAATATATCCTTTTCCTAACTGCATCGAAGGGTCTGAAGTTAACACCCAGTTTCCTTCGCCGTAACCCGTTGGATTTACGACATCTGTATCCCATTCATACAAACGGCTATGCGGAATGGTCGAAAAAGGAGCCGCCGCAATTGGTGACGACCAATACACATAATCTCTTGATTTTAGTGGCACCACGTTACCTGCAACTCTTATCATAGAGTTAGTTCCTGTTCCCGAATAAGTTCCTGCATCATTTAACTGAATTAACGAGCCATCGTCCTGAACTGTAATTACTCCATTATTAGTAACATTATATTCTGCTTCTACATACTCATTAGGCGCAATATTTAGCGTTTTGGTCGCATTTAACGTAACACTTCCTTTAGCAATGATATTATTAGAAACACTGGTATCAAAATTATTATTTAAAATAACGTTATAATATTCTTCTGTATTCGCCTTCACATTGTTATTAATAATTTGCGGAGTGCTTCCTGTAAAATGTACCGTTCCGTTTCCTTCAGAGAAAGCTGCATTGCCGACATTATTGGTCCAATTTCCGTATAAATTTAAGTAACTTAAAGTATTATTCATAGTCAGTATTCCGGCTGCACTAATACTTAAATTATTTGCTTCTGCACCCATTTCATATTTAACAGGAGAAGCTCCGATAATAGGATCATTGGCTTTATTGGTAATGATAACATCTGTGGTTGGCACAGGAACATAAAGTCCCTCCCAGTTTTTACAGTTAAACCAATTGGTATCATCGTTACCTGTCCAATACCCGTCAGGATTACCAATAGTAATTGTAAATGGCATACCCACATCTCCCGCGGTATACGGCGAATTAAAGTCCTCATTAACATCTAAACAGCCAGTGTTTGAAGGGTTTTCCCAATTGCTAGTATTCATTATAGCTCCTATAATACCATTTTTAGAGCCACTATGTAAGGCATCATTTCTATAATATTTAACTCCATTTCCTGAAATAAGCTCGATGTTAAAACATTCAATATCATCTGGCACCCTAGAAACTCTATCTGCAGTAGCAGTTCCTGCAGAAACCGAACTTGTAAGCGGAACCCACGCAGCTCCATTTGTTAAACCGAATAAAACACGACCATTAAAAGTATTGTATCTATCAACATTTACAGTGCCGAAGGCCGTAAAAATACCTTGCATAATATAAATTTGATCGGGTGCTCCAGCCGCAATATTACATTGGTTTGAATTGTTAGAAACAGAAAAATCAGAAGTAGCTGAATTATTAATTCTTATATCAGAAACGGTTGAACCATCAGCTCTGAATGTTATGATAGAACCTGCCGTAATATTCCCGGTACCATTCCACGTAAAAGTAATCACTCCAGGGTTTTCATAAGGATCGTTACTCCCTCCATACCATCTGTCTGTACGTACATTAGCAACTGCTCCTGATTCATATCTTGAATTTACCACCATAAACGATGTCTCTGGGATTATATCCACTAAAGAAGTCATATAGTATTTATCTTCAGCTCCTGAACAATCATTGTCAGACTGACTATCAAACCCTACAAAGAATAATTCACCCGGTTTGAATGTTGTTCCTGAAAAAACTACGGCTGTTATTGTAATTACTAAAGTTTCTGAATCGGAACCTGCTATGTTTGAAGCCCCAATGATTACGTTAAAGGTCCCAGTTGTTGTTGGTATTCCGGAAATAACACCTGTTGTCGTATTTAAAGACAATCCAGGAGGCAAACCGGTTGCACTAAAACTTGTTGGGGTATTAGTAGCTGTAATTGTATAGGTGTATGCTGTTCCTTGTACACCCGCTGAAGTTAGCAAACTTGTTATTACCGGAACATCTATACCTGTTCCCTGGATTGAAAAATTATACGGATTTTCGTTACTATCATTGTTAGCAATGCTAATCGTAGCGGTTCTTGTGCCCGCCCCACTAGGATTGAACCGAACCTGGAAAGTGGTGGTTCCCGTTGTCGCGGCAATAGGAGTTGTAGGGATTGCTGTAACTGAAAAATCAGCAGCATTTGTACCCCCAATAACTACATAAGGACTGGCAGCTGTAAGGTTTAAAGCAGCTGCCCCTGTATTTTGTATGGTAAATGTCTTGTCTATAGTTCCTGCTGCAACATCGGTAGAACCAAAATTAGTATCATCAGTAGTTGTTGGTGTAGTATCTCCGTCGTTAATCGTTACGCCTAAACCTGTTATGTTCATTTCGGGTTGTGGACCTATTGAGGTAACTGTGCCATTAAAAGTAAAACTATTGATACTAAATGTACCTCCTGTTCCTCCCCAAGCATAAAATCTGAAAGTTACAGATGTAGTAATGTTTTGATATGTCCCTGCAGAAAGACTTATCGTAGTTCCTCCTACGGTAGGCGTTCCTACATTAGACGTATAACCATCTAAACTAGACCTTATTGCGAAAGATGTAGGTCCTGTACCCGAAGCTTGACCTGTATAAACAAAGCTTGTGAAATCAATTTCATATCCTGCACTTGGAGTTAAAACGAACTCAAAATAATCGCTTACATCTAAAGCTGTAGCACTCCATCCTTGTGCGTTATATCTGTCATTAGCATTCACTCCAGATATTCCTGATCCACGACCTATACCAGATACAGTTATATTGGCATCTTTGGTTTGCCCTATTGTGTAAGGATTACTTGTGTTAGGGTTTGTTCCAGTAATTGGATTATCAAAAATAGATTGCCCCCAACCCAACACACTAATCAACAACGAAAAAACAAGTAATTTAATTTTCATTTACAAAAATTTAAAATTAATTTCCTCCTCGTTTTCAATAACTTAAAAAACAAAAGAAGGGTATCAAACGTATGCAAAATTATTCGAAGTAAAAAATATTTACCCCGTTTTATTGTTATTTTATCGTTAATTATTGCGTTTTACCGATTGTAAACCTTGCCAATCCCTGATTTTGGTGAGTTTTTTTCTGTTAAAAATTAAATGCTAAAATGTACTATTTTTGTAAAAAAAACACTGTGTCTCAACCTACCCCTTCTATCAAAGAAATCATTAAAAAGCTGGAATACTATTGCAGTTATCAGGAGCGTTGCCATCAGGAAGTAAGAGAAAAATTAAACGGTTTTATACTTACTGCAGCAGAAAAAGACACGATAATCGTTCACCTGATTACGGAAAATTATTTGAACGAAGAGCGTTTTGCCTGTGCGTTTGCCCGAGGAAAACACAACATCAAAAAATGGGGCAAGATTCGGATTGAAAACGAATTAAAATTACGAAATATTTCCAATTACAACATTACCAAATCCTTGAAAGAAATTACCCCAGAAATCTATTTTGAAACTTTTAATGAAACCGCTGAAAAACATTGGGAACAAATTCGCGAAACCAATATTCTAAAAAAGAAAAAAAAGTTTTGTGATTTTTTACTGCGAAAAGGTTGGGAAAGTCATTTGATTTATGGAAAGCTACAGGAATTGGCAACGGAGAATTGATCATTATTTTGACAACAACACGGAAACCGCATTACCGCCAAAACCAACCGCGTTAACTAATACTTTTTGAATTTGTTTTCGTGGTTTTTGAATTTTCGTAAAAGGCACCCCTATAAACTGATTGTGTTGCAACATCAATAACGCCAACTCGACGCTTAATGATCCTGAAGCCCCAAAAGTGTGCCCTATTTTCCATTTGTTGGTGGTCAGCATAGGCAATTCCTCTCCAAAGACTTTTTGAATAGCTTTAAATTCAGATTCATCTCCTTTTACCGTTCCCGGAGCGTGCATTACTATCGCATCTATTTCCGACGAATCTACATCTCCCAACGCCATTTTCATGGAGTCTTGAAAACATTGGGCTTCGGTAGAAATGGAGATATTGTGTTCTAGAATATCGGTAGCATATCCTATCCCATCCACATAGGCCAAAGCATTAGGCTTTTCTCCCGTTTCTAAAGCAATCATTGCAGCGCCTTCGCCAAGCACCATGGTGTTTTTCTTCTTTTCCAAATCAAAAGAACGACATTCATCAGAAGAAGTATAAATTTTTAACGCCTGCATTTGAGCTATCGTAAATGGAGTTAACGGTGCTTCACTTCCTCCTACCAAAAACTTATCACACATGCCGGCTCGCAACCAGACCACTCCGTTTAACAATGCGTGTAATGCTGTAGAACAAGTGATAGAATGAGAGATTTCTGGTCCTTTAGTTTTTAAATCGTGAGCGACCCAAGAGGAAATGTTTCCTAAAGTTGTAGTAGGCGAAGCCAATGTTGCCGACTTTCCGGTTTCTATAAATTCCTGGTGGTATTTTTCAAACAACTCGGTAGCCCCACGAGAAGAACCAATATTGATTCCGAAATTTTCCTGCGAACTCCAGCCGGCTTGTTTGACTGCTTCGCGAGAAGCCAGTATAGCAAACAATACCGAATTATCCAGATTTTTGTATTTGACATCTGATTTCCGCAAATCCTCGACTGCTTTTCTGGTTTCTGAGGGCAATTGCGCTACAGCAATCTCCTGATTTCCGATGTTTTGCATCGAAATCATAGAACCCTCATTTAGATACTTTTCCCAAATACTATTCGGTTCATGACCCAATGAAGATATCGAAGCGCAGGCAGTTATGGCAATTTTTGGTTTCAAAACAGGCTATTTAACCGCAAAGGTCGCAAAGTTTTCGCAAAGTTTGCTATGTTTTATACTATTTCCAGTGCTTCTTCTATCGTTTGATAAACTTTTTGCAATTGCGCATCAGTCATTATGTAGGGTGGTAAAACATAAATGGTTCCGCCCACCGGACGCAAGATAACCCCGTTGTCGATAAAAAAATTGTATAAGGTATTGCGAAGATTTCCGTAATACCCTTGTTGTTCTTCGGTTTTAATTTCTAACGCAAAAATAACTCCCAACACACGTGTGGTTTTTACTTTAGGATGTTGCTGTATTTTGGCTTCGAATTGTAAATGTTGCTGATTAATTCGGGCAATATTTTGACTGTTTTCAGGTTGAAGCAACAGTTCAATACTGGCTAAAGCCGCTGCACAGCCTGTTGGATTGGCGGTAAACGTATGTCCGTGAAACAAAGCATGATTGACCGAATCGCTGTTAAACCCTTCGAAAATGGCATTGGTAAAAGAAGTAATTGACATCGGAATGGTTCCGCCCGTCAATGCCTTTGACAGACACATCATATCAGGTTGTTCTTTGAGAGATAATTGCACGCAAAGTGTTTTCCGGTTTTTCCGAAACCTGTCATTACTTCGTCAGCAATGGTAAAAATATTTTGGCTTTTACAAATTTGGATGAGTTCATCTAAAACTTCTGGCTCATACATCACCATTCCGGCGGCACCTAATACCAAGGGTTCAAAAATAAAGGCCGAAACGTTATTTTCCTGTATTGCTTCTTTTAGGGCTTGTTTGCTTTCTTCTTCTTTTCCTTTTACCGGAACCGGAATTCGAACCACTTTGATTAACGAATCTTGAAACGCTTCGGTAAACAACCCAATTCCGCTAACTGCCATGGCCCCAAATGTGTCTCCATGAAAAGCATCTTCAAAAGCAATAAGCGTGTCTTTTTTGATTTCTTTATTAAAAAAATATTGAAGCGAAGCTTTAATCGCAACTTCCACGGCGGTGGAGCCATTGTCAGAATAAAAGAATTTTTGCTGGTTGCTGGGCAGAATTTCGATTAATTTTTCAGCCAATTCGACCACTTTATTATGGGTAAATCCGCCAAACAAAACATGTTCTAATGTGGTTAGTTGTTTGTATATCGCATTGGCTATAAACGTATTGGAATGGCCAAACGGATTGACCCACCACGAGGCGATAGCATCAATATATTCTTTTCCATTTTCATCCCAAAGCAAAGCTTCTTTCCCCTTGACGATAGCAGGGAAATTGGCCGCTGTTTTGTGTTGGGTGTAGGGATGCCAGTTGTATTGTTTGTCTTTTTCGGAAAGATTCATTTTTTTATTTATAAAATTAAAAGGTTTTCCCGAAACAAATCGGCATAATACTGTATCACATTCTGATCAAAATAGGGTTCGTTATCGATGCGACCAATCATTTGCACTCCCGTTTTATTCAGAATAATTTCTTCTGATGCTTTGTTTTCATCACCTGAAAAAATAATGCCACCCACTGTTAGATTTCTGTTCTGTAAGGCTTCCATCGTTAACAAGGTATGATTAATGCTTCCTAGATAATGTCGAGAAACCACCACCACTTTATAGTCGGGTTGAATTAAATCGATGACACAATCGGTAACGTTTAATGGAACAAAAACACCACCTGCTCCTTCAATCACTAAATGATTGTTGTTCACCGGTTCTTTTATCTCTTTTAAGTCGATGGTAATTCCGTCTAACTGTGCTGCATAATGCGGACTCGCCGGTGTATACAAAGCATAACTGTTTTCATGAATCGCAGTTTTGGGATTTGAAAGATACCGTTTGATTTTATGGGAATCTGAATTCTCTAAATCGCCGGCTTGTATGGGTTTCCAATAATCCGCTTCTAAAGCTTCTACTATAATAGCCGAGGCAATGGTTTTGCCCACATCAGTTCCTATACCTGTGATGAATAGTTTCATTTAAAATATTTTAGCAAAAGTAAAAAACCCATCGTAAAGATGGGTTTTTATTTATTCTTTTAATTCGTCAATCACTTTTCGAATCTCTTTGGCATATTTCCCGTAAAAATGATTCACCCACCATTCGGTAATAAAAGCCGCCGAAATCATCACGCCAATGAACATTCCAAACAATCCTGCTATGATAGCATCTCCTGATTTTTTATTTAAGATTACGTCTGTAATTAACTGAGAGTGGTCTTTTAAAACAATCATTACTCCAAACGCTAAGGCAAAAGGCATAACGGAATACGTAAAGGATTTGTACATTTCCATGTTCAATCGAATATCAAAATACGTATCGTATAAATTGTCTTTTGTGTTGGTATTTGCCACATTTAATCGTTTGTAAAATAAAAACAGTTTTGCTAAAAAGTATCCGCAAATAACCAAAAATAAAGCGAATAATCCGTAAAAGGCTGTCGTTACTAAAGGTGTAAATTTGTAGAGCACGGGTATAAATCCTAATAAAACAATTGATAGGAGTTGATAGGCAAATTCTTTTTTTAAATTCTTTCTGATTTTATCTAAAGGCGTGTTGGCCGATTGTAATTTTTCTAAATTGGTAGGAAGTACAACGTTTTCTGACTTATCGTTGTTCCAGGCTGATTGTAAGTTATTAAAATCCATATCCTTGATTTTTTATAATTTCTTTTAATTTTTCTTTTGCTCTATTAAGCTTTACTCGTGCATTCCCTTCAGAAATACCTAAATTTTCACCAATTTCTCGATGCGAAAATCCTTCCAACTGATAGAAAATAATGGCTTTATCAATTTTGTCTAACTTTTGAACTGCTTTGTAAAAATGTTCTATTTGACTTTCTTTAATATGCGCATCGCAATCTTCTTCTTTGATGTTTTCAGAGACTAATTCGTACTTGTCTACTTTTCGTTTTTCTTTTTTTAGGAAAACGATAGCAGTATTGATGGCTACCCGATACATCCAGGTAGAAAACTGACTTTCTCCCTTAAAACTATCATAGGCTTTCCAAAGTTGACAGACCATTTCCTGAAATAAATCGTCCTGATCATCCCGATTGTCCATATACATTTTGGAAACTTTATACAAAATTCCTTTATGCTGCTCGATTCGGCTTAAAAATTCTTGCTCTTTTTCTTTCAAAACGTATTAGTTCATTACTGGTTTTACCGTATAACCTGCCTTTTTTAACAAGTTAATAATGCCTTGTTCTCCTGATAAATGCCCTGCTCCTACCGCAAAAAATATGCTTTCTTTTTGCATTAAGTCTGGCATTTGTTTTACCCAATTGGTATTTCTTACATCAAGTAACCATTTTTTTGCGTTGGCGTCCATGAATCTTTTATCAGTGACATTTTGATATAATCCTGAAAGATTTTCACTAGCATAATTTTGAACCAACTCTTTTGTCTCATCGGCATTAATATTTTTGAAAAATTCTAGCATTTGAATGTCAGAATAAGCTTGACCTAGAAAAACCATCTGGTCTTGGGCTTTTTCTAAACCAATAATATTTTTTTGATGTTCTTTAGCTTTTCCTATTAATTCCATTTCATAAAACTTCAGATTCTGACAACCGAAAGCTTTCATAGAAAGCAAACTCATCACGGTCATCATCGAATAATTATCGACTTGTTTTACCGTTATTCCTGCTTGTTTTTGCAAAATACTTTCCAGTTCTGTTAATTGTGTAGACGACAATTTCTGACTTAGCAATTCGGTCCCCATGGCTGCTTTTTGCAAATATGCAATTTCATTAGAATCGGCCATATTAATTTCTAAAGCTAATTTTGAAGTCTTATCAAAAGCCTCTTTTACTTTGGGACGTAAGTTATAATCGTTCTCACAAATCATGTGAATGGTGCCAAACAAATAGGACGATTTTTCCAGGCCATTTCCTGACACTTCCCACAATAGGGAATTTTCTGATGGTTTTGTTTGCGCACTAGTCGTTAGTCCGAAGGCTGAAGCTATGATTACGACAGCTGATTTGAATAAATTTTTCATTTTTTTGATTTTGATGATTGAAACGCGGTTTAATTATTTGCTAAATTTTGCCATTAAGTGAGGCATCATGCTTCGGGTTAATACCACTGTCGAAATTAATAATAGTGAAATTGACAATTCTTGGTTAAATATAAAATGATTGGTCAGACAAAAACTCAATCCGAAAGAAGACAAAAGGATTAATCCATAATTTGAGAATGTTCTTAATTTACTTGAAGTGGTTGTTTTCATAATGTTTTAGTTTATTTGATTACGACTCGTAAGTAATTCAAAAACAAAAACGTTACAAAAAATCTTTGCTTTTTTTTATAAAAGCCCGCAAATACTGGTCATCAGAACAGAAATTTCTTCTGAAGTATTATAAGCATGCAAACAAATACGAAGTCTTTCCTGTCCTTCAGGTACCGTTGGTGACAAGATAGGTTTAACATGAAAACCCCTTTTTTGCAATTGTATTGCCATTCGTTTAACATTATCGTTACCTTGAACAATAGCACATTGAATGGCTGATTTACTATAGACAAACATCGGCTTTAAGCCCAAGAGCTGTTTTTGCTGATTGAAGTGAATAATGTTTGATTTAAGGGTATTGATGACCTCAGGCCGTTCCGCTAACATTTTATAAGCAGACAAAACAGTAGCGACAGCATGTGGTGACAGACCTGTAGTATAAATAAAACTTCGGGCAAAATTAACCAAATAAGAAGTTAGGGCTACGCTTCCTAAAATAGCTGCACCGTGACATCCTAGTCCTTTTCCGAAAGTCATGATTCGGGCAAAAACTTGGTCCTGTAATCCCAAAAGTTGAATTAGTCCTTCACCTTGATCGCCATATACCCCTAGAGCATGCGCTTCATCGACTACCAAATGGCAATGATATTTTTCGCATAAGACCACCAATTCTTTTATGTTAGGAGAATCACCATCCATAGAATAAACAGATTCAATGGTAATATAGATTTCAGCGAGCTCCTTCTTATAACGAAGGATAAGTTGTTCTAAATCTTCAAAGTCGTTGTGTTGAAATTTATAAGCTTTGGCATTTGACAATTGAATTCCGTCACGAATGGAAGCGTGTATGAGTTCATCATACAAAATCACATCGTTGCGTTGCGGAACCGAGCTAAAAAAACCCACATTGGCATCATAACCCGAATTAAAAATCAACGCCGATTCGCTTTGATGAAATTGCGCAATAAACTCTTCGGTTTCCGAATAAAGCGAGTGGTTACCGGAAATTAAACGAGAGCCCGTTGCTCCGTTTAATTTTAGGTTTCTATCGATTAAAAACTGGTGTGTTGCATCAAACAACAAGGAAGAATGGGCAAATCCCAAATAATCATTAGAAGCAAAATCAATTAAAGCATTAGGAACAGGTAAGCTTCGCAAAGCATTGTTTTGCTTACGTTGTTCTAATTTATTCGCTAAAGATGGCGGGAATTTCATGGAAACAAATTTAACGCATTGTCAGGCGATAAAAATCAAATTCAATTAAAAACAACCCCAAGTTTTGTAATACGTTGCCAGTTATCTATCTCGGCAAAGATAACGCCTTTGGAATCTTTTATTTTAAAACGACGGTCGGTTACAAATTTGGCATCGTGTTTTTCATGCTTGGCCGCAATTTCTTCTATCAGCACTCCTATAGTAAACGCATTGAGCTTCCATTTTTTGTTGGTAATGGTGGCTTGTTTAATCAAATCATTTTGCATTTCAATAATCAAACCATCATAGGTAAAGGTATAAACTGGTGTCTCATTTTCATAAATATCCTTGACAAGTGTAATGGCTTTCCCTAAAATAGCTTCTACTTTGTCTGGGTCGTATTTACCCGACACATTGATACTTTTGTTGGTTTTGGCATTGATTAACAATACCCCACCAATTGCTTTTTGCGACCAAATAGGGTTTGACGCCAAGATTACCATTCCTAAAAGGAAATATACCATTTTTGTTTTCATATTCAACATTTTAAATTTTATTTTCAAATATAAAAAAGCTAATTAACTACTGTCTAAATTAAGAGTTATTATCTTAATAAACTTTCTAAAAATTCTTGACTCTTTTTTAAATTTTTGAAATATTTTTCCAAGTCCCAGTTAAAATGCTGCTCTTTTAGTGGTTTTAATCCAAGTTCCTGTAGTCTAATTACATCAATATTTTCTGGATCTTGAATGGGTAAAAATAAAAAAACATCATGATTTGCTAATTGCCCCTGCTGGGTACCATATTTTTGTTTGAGTCCCTTCTTTACGAGATAAGTATCCTCAAAAATAGCATAATCTACCGCTGAAAGTTTATTGCTTTTAAAACCATCCTTTAAGATTGGTAAGTACTTTTCCATAACAGTAGCTTCTGAACGTAAAATCCTTTTATAAAGAGTCTGACAAGGTTCCTTACCAATTTCTGCCTCTCCTAAAAAACCATATGTGTCAAGTATTAGTTTTGCCTTATTCACACTTATAGTATCCTTTTTTGAATTTAAAACCCAAAAATCTTTTGCTTCTTTTGAGGCACTCCCAGATTTAAAAACAATCTGCATAAATTCTATAGACCCTAATTTCAAAGAATAGTCTATTTCTTTAATAGATTTTAAAACATTGTCATATTTACTTTCTTGTGAGTGTGATGGAAGGCTTATAATTATAAATAAGACACAAATTAATTTTTTCATTATCCATTTTTTAATCCATTTTTCAAATATAAAAAAAGCCAAACATTTCTGCTTGGCTTTCTACTTTTATTTTAATTGTCTTAGTCGGCTAAAACAATTACTTTATTATCGTTCATTTCAATTGTTCCAGAAGTAATAGGCAACCAAAATGTTTCTTCGTTTACTTTGTTGAATTTTTCTTTGAATTCTTTAGCAATTTTCAAATCAGAACCTACAATTTTTACGTTTCCTTCTTTCAATAATGACACAATTGGTGCGTGATTATTTAACATTTGGAACTCACCATTTACTCCCGGAACCGCTACCGAAGTAACTTCTCCTGAAAATAATTTGGCTTCTGGTGATACTATTTCTAAAATCATACTTTATTTGATTAAGCTTCTGCTAACATTTTTTGACCTGCTTCGATAGCATCTTCGATAGTACCTTTAAGGTTAAATGCTGCTTCTGGAAGGTGATCTAATTCACCATCGATAATCATATTAAATCCTTTGATCGTATCTTTAATATCAACCAATACCCCAGGAATACCTGTAAATTGCTCTGCAACGTGGAACGGTTGTGACAAGAAACGTTGTACACGACGTGCTCTTGATACGGCTAATTTATCTTCTTCTGATAATTCTTCCATACCTAAGATCGCGATGATATCTTGCAATTGTTTGTATTTTTGTAAAATTTCTTTTACTCTTTGCGCACAGTTGTAGTGATCATCACCTAAGATTTGTGGTGTTAAGATACGAGAAGTAGAATCTAACGGGTCTACCGCTGGATAAATACCTAACTCAGCAATCTTACGAGACAATACGGTTGTAGCATCTAAGTGAGCAAACGTTGTTGCTGGCGCCGGATCCGTTAAGTCATCCGCAGGAACGTAAACCGCTTGTACTGATGTAATAGATCCTTTATTGGTAGAGGTGATACGCTCTTGCATCGCACCCATTTCAGTTGCTAATGTTGGTTGGTAACCTACCGCAGATGGCATACGTCCTAAAAGCGCAGATACTTCAGAACCCGCTTGTGTAAAACGGAAGATGTTGTCTACGAAGAAAAGCACGTCTTTTCCTTGGTCTGAACCAGCTCCATCACGGAAATATTCTGCAATAGATAATCCTGAAAGTGCTACACGAGCACGAGCTCCAGGTGGCTCATTCATTTGTCCGAAAACGAAAGTCGCTTTTGAATCTCTCATTCCTGGTTTATCCACTTTAGATAAATCCCATCCTCCATTTTCCATAGAGTGCATGAAATCGTCACCGTATTTGATAATACCTGACTCTAGCATCTCACGAAGTAAGTCATTTCCTTCACGCGTTCTTTCTCCTACTCCTGCGAATACTGAAAGTCCACCGTGACCTTTTGCAATATTGTTAATTAACTCCTGAATCAATACCGTTTTACCTACACCAGCTCCACCGAACAATCCAATTTTACCTCCTTTTGCGTAAGGCTCAATTAAGTCGATTACTTTAATTCCTGTAAATAAAACTTCTGATGAAGTTGATAAATCTTCGAATCTAGGTGCTTGTCTGTGGATTGGTAATCCGTTAGCCCCTTCTTTTGGTAAATCTCCTAAACCATCGATTGCATCTCCTACTACGTTAAATAAACGACCGTAGATGTCAGCACCAATTGGCATTTGGATTGGAGCACCTGTAGCCGTCACATCAGTCCCTCTTGACAAACCGTCAGTAGAGTCCATAGAGATCGTACGTACTGTATTTTCTCCAATATGTGATTGAACCTCAAGTACTAATTTTGTACCGTCTTTTTTAGTGATTTCTAATGAATCGTAAATTTTTGGCAATTCAGCGTCGGCAGTATTAAAGACTACGTCTACAACTGGACCAATGATTTGAGCAACTTTTCCTATTACTTTAGACATGCTTATGTATTTATTAAATAGCTATTTAGTTATCAAAAACAAAGTGTTTTTTCAGAGTGCAAAGATAATTGTATAATTGTGAATTACAATATAAAATTTTGGTTTTTTTAATGAATGCCGTTAAAAACAAAAAACCACCAGAAATCTGGTGGTTTTTCAATAATTTATTTTCTTTTATTTTATAATGCTGATGGAAATAAAGTACGATAAGTTCCTATGTTAACTTTTCTAAGAGTAGATCCAAACTTTTCATTAATTTTATCAATAAACTTATTTGCGATTAAAGCGTACCCTCTTGGCGATGGATGTATTCCATCTAAAGAAAAAGCTCCACCCAGAACAAATTCAGAAGTAAGGGTATAACCACTATCAGAAATTCCTCCAGTCGTTAATTGTCCCATGATTGCTTTTGCATCAACAAAAGCAATTTGATCAGGTTTTGAATCAGCAACAGCTTTAATCTTAATATTATATGCATTAGTTGCGTCATTAATTTCAGCAATTTCAGAAGGAATTAACACATGTTTATCTTCTAATGGATAAGTAATTCCATATTTCCCTAAAGATGAAGGAACACCCGGAGGCAATGTAGCGGCCGTACCAATAACCGAAGAGCTAACCAATGGAATTAAATCTCCAGTTGCAGTTTGCCTTACTTTACCAAATGTTGCTCCTAAATAACTAGCCAAAGCCATTAACGTCGGATCACCACTTCCTGAAGCATAAGCAGTAATTACTGCACCGTAATCAGTTAGTGTTTCATCTTTTATTAATACAGGATTCTTTGCACCAGTAGCCGAAGACAATACATTAATTCTGTTTGCTTGACCAGCACCGCTAGTTAAAGCATAATCTAAAAACCCTAATATATTGTTAACTTGATTAATTGTAGCGATATCTCCAGCACTAACAACTCTCGATTTTAACTTTTCATCACCATCTGTATAATATTTATATGTATCAACAAAACTAGGAGTTAAGTAAGTAAATTGCGGCAAATCTGTAACATATGGTAAATTAGCAACAACCCCTTTTCTTCCACCTGCAGTTAAATTAGTTATTAATTCATCATAAGAAGCATCAAAACCTACTCCAACAGCACCCGCAGAAGGTGTTAATGGATTAACCGTAGCATCTCCACCCGCTAAAGCATAGCCTAACACATCGTTTCCTCCTATCCACAATGAAAAGAAAGTTGGATTTTGCACCAAAGCATCAGCCATAACAGTTGTGCTTGGAGATGAGGCAAATCTAGCATAGTAAGGACTTGAAATTTTTCCAACAATTGAAGCTGGACTAGGATTCCCATATCCTCCTTTTACTAAATCAATACACTTAGCACCAGGAATACCTAAATTAGAATATGTGTTTCCTGCGGGTAAATGAGAAGTAACTTCCGTCGTTGGTGTCCCTGGAGCAGATAATGGTTCATCAAAATCTGAGTTAGCAGTCTTTCCAAAATACAAACGAGTACCTTGAATGATATTTCCTCCATATAACAACCCACCAAAATCATCATTCATATACGGAATAGTAAATAATCCTCCTCCAGCAGCAGACAACTGCATGGCTAAAATTGCAGGATATGATGTTGTTTGAGCCGTTCTAAACAAGGCACCATCACTAAATCCAGCCGCAAACGAATCTCCTAAGGCCACATACTTGGAGAAATCTGCCGTACCTGGCGATACTGGCTCTTCCGTTGTGGTGTCATCATCATTATTACACGCTACCAATGTTAACGAAGCAAATAGTAGCCATTTTATATTTTTAATCATATTTTTTTACTTTAATTAATTGTGAAACTACTAATTACGGGTTGATTGTCCAAGAAGCATAATATTGTTGCCCAATTGCACCTGCTCCAGGCACTTGAATGTAATCTTTACCTCCTAAATTAGAACCTCCTACTTTAAGTACCGATTTCAAATAAGGAATAGCATAGTTGATCTGTGCATCGAATACCACATTTTCTGGGACTTGGGCATCTATGAAAGAAGATTGCCATAAATATTCATTGTTCCATCTTACATTCGTATTAAACCCAAAGTTTTTGAACAATTTATCACTTCCAAACGAACCTTTTGCTCTGTGTTTAGGTGTGTTGAATCCTGGTGCAAATCCTGGATCAGAAGCTTGATCGAATTTGAAATCAGAGTAATTATAACTTGCTCCTAAATCAAATTTTCCGAATTTTCTGTTGATTCCGATACCCGCTCCATACGATTGAACATCAGCTGCAGAGTTGGTATAAATTTGATACACTCTTCTGTCCCCATTCGCTAAAGCTAAATAAGATGTAGGAGTACCCACTGTACCATATAAAGGCGAAATTACACGCTCTTGACTTAAGAAATCTTTATACATGTTGTAATAACCCGAAATATCAATTGACATTTTTTCAACAATGGTACGGTAACCTAATTCAACAGCTTGCACTTGTTCTGGTTTAACCAAACTAACTTGTGCAATTTGTAAATCGGCAGGATTTCCTGAAACCGCAAATGTTTGTACTGATGGCAGTGTATATGAATTGTTATATGCATTTTCTCCTGTTAAAGTAACTGTAGGAGAACCCGTCACTAATTGACCTGGTGTACTTACTGGCAAATCTTCTGTGTAACGCGTTAAGTTATCAGGAGCCGATCCAATTAATGCAAACGGTCCTAAATCTAATCCGATATACTGATCTTGAGTGGTTGGATTACGGAAACCCGTTTGATAAGACGCACGGAAGTTATGTTGTTTTTCGGCACCTGCCGCATAAGTCATAGACACTCTTGGAGAAACGTTACCATCAAAATTTTTAGATTTGTCGTAACGAACCGAACCTGTAAATTTAGCTCTATCGCCAGCAAATTTCTTTTGTACTTGCGTATAAACTCCGTATTCGGTATATTTCAATGGACTATCATAATCTGTGAAAATAGTTCCATCAGAATCCATTAGATATTCTCTTGCAGAACCTCCCACTTGAATTTCAGCAAATTTGATTAAATCTTTGAAGTTATAATTTACATCCGTGTGGTATAATTTAGAACGGTCTTTAAATTTAGCCCCTTCTGTTAAATCTGGATTTGCTACTACCGATGCTAATGCATTATTAAAAGCAGTAGTTCCCGGCAAGAAACGACCTGTATCAGCAACCGTTCTCGCCATCATGTGTGCTTGTTCTGGCGTAGCACCCCCTAATGTTTGTTGAACATAAGTTCCTGCATATTGTCCAAACCAAGTAGAATCAGACTTCCAGGCTCTATTTACATTCCAGGCAGCAAAACGCATGTCATATGAATTTCCAGCATCTTCTGTAGTCATATATCCTCTGGCAAAGAAGTTATCTCCTTTAATTTCTACTTTGGTTTGATCCATGTAAAAATCTTTTAAAGCATATCTGTTAGCTCCTTGGTAAATCGTATTTCCAAATCCTAATTTGTGCTGTGCAATAATTTCGATCCCTTTAGCAAATTGACTGTCGGAATTCGCCCAAGGACGGAAATGCAACGAGGCATCAAATTTCGCACTTTCAATTTTATTGTCATTCAAATCTTTTTCGGCATACCCTGTTCTAGAAACATTGTAATTAGGCAATAAATTAACTGCTGCTGCAGGAATTAATCCTAAATTAGCCAAGCTCTGTCCAACTCCTTTAATATTTGTCGAGACTTCGTCACCATATGTATTTAACCCATCATAGTTAGGATTGTCTGGCAAGCCCGTAAAATTTTCAGTCAAATCTCTTCGGTCATCCGCAATCCACTCGGTTGCTCTTAAATAAGAGAAATTCGCTTTGGCAGCAAAATGATCCGTGAATTTTTTAGCCGCTCTAATTCCTAAGTCATAGAAAGGATTTTCGCCTGCTGCTTTTTGTGAAGTCATTCCATATTTATAGTATGCTGATATACCTTCTTTCACGAAAGGATTTCTACTATTCATGAATAAAATTCCGTTGAATGCATTTGCACCGTACAATGCAGAAGAAGCACCTGGAAGAATTTCAACACTAGATACATCAACATCCGAAACTCCTAATAAGTTTCCTAACACAAAGTTTAAAGCGGGTGATGAGTTATCCATCCCGTCAACTAGTTGCATAAAACGTGAGTTGGCAACTGTCGCGAAACCACGAGTATTGATTGACTTAAAAGAGAAACTACTTGTATTAAAGTGCACATCTTTTAAATTTTCCAATCCGTCGTAGAAGGTGGCTGCAGTAGTATTTTTTACTTCTTTAAGTCCCATTCTTTCAATGGTAACCGGAGATTCTAATACTCTTTCCGGAGCTCTAGAAGCCGAAACTACAATTTCGTTTAAGGTAGTCGTTTCTTCGGAAAGAACTACTACAATTTCTTGTTCTTTAGAGGTAACTTCTACGGTTTGTGATCCAAATCCGGTCATTGAAACTTCAATGGTAAAAGGAAAGGCATTTTGTGTTTTTAACATAAATTTACCGTCAAAACCAGTAGATGTCCCTGTACTCCCACCTACGATTTTTACGTTTGCACCAGGAACAGGTTGACTTGTAGCGTCGGTAACAGTTCCTGAAATTGTCGTTTGCGCAAAAGTTAATACGCTAATAAACAATGACAAAATAGTAAAATAGATTCTCATTCGCTTTGAATTTTGTTGGTTTAAGTAGCCAAAGTACAACTTTTTTTATAAAATTTATAAAAAACCACAACAAAACGCAATTAAGAATGAGCTTTTGAAAAATAAAAAAATCAGTTTTTCAAACTATTTTCAAAAAAATTGTTTGCTTTTAGGGCATTTTATAAAAAAATAAATAATATGCACGCATAATAAGCAAAATTGTTGCATAAATCACAAAAAAAGCGAGATTACTCTCGCTTTTAAAATTTTATAAAAATCATGAATTATTCTACGGTAACTGATTTTGCTAAATTCCTAGGTTGATCGACGTTACATCCTCTCATCACCGCAATATGGTACGATAATAACTGCAAAGGAATGGTGGTCAATAAAGGAGATAAAGCATCGGAAGTTTCCGGAATTTCAATCACATGATCAGCTAAATTACGCACTTGTTCGTCACCTTTGGTCACGATTGCAATGATCTTTCCGCTTCTTGATTTTATTTCCTGAACATTGCTCACTACCTTATCGTAGTGTCCTTGTTTAGGCGCAATAACCACTACCGGCATTTGCTCGTCAATTAAAGCAATTGGTCCGTGCTTCATTTCTGCGGCAGGATACCCTTCAGCATGGATGTAGGAAATTTCTTTTAATTTCAAAGCTCCTTCTAATGCTACAGGAAAATTGTAACCTCTACCTAAATACAGACAATTTGTAGCATTTTTGTAGACTTCTGCTATTTGTTTTGCCACCTCATTGGTTTGCAATGCTTCTTCTACTTTTTCAGGAATCGCTTCTAATTCGGATAAATAACGATGAAAATCGGACACCGACAAAGTTCCTTTCGCTTTTGCTAAACGCAAGGCTATCATAGTCAATACCGTAATTTGCGTTGTAAACGCCTTGGTAGATGCCACACCGATTTCTGGTCCGGCGTGCGTATAGGCTCCAGCATGAGATTCTCTAGAAATAGAAGAACCCACCACGTTGCACACTCCAAACACAAACGCTCCTTTTTCTTTGGCTAATTTGATAGCGGCCAAAGTATCGGCAGTTTCGCCCGATTGTGAAATAGCGATAACCACATCTTTGTCACCAATAATTGGGTTTCTGTATCTGAATTCGGAGGCGTATTCAACTTCTACAGGAATTCTTGTAAACTCTTCAAAAATATATTCGGCCACTAAACCAGCATGCCACGAAGTTCCACAAGCAATGATTAAAATACGTTGCGCATTGGTAAATTTCTCTAGATTATCTTCAATCCCTGCCATTTTAACCAATCCTTCATTTACATGAAGTCGACCACGATAAGTGTCTTTGATAACACTTGGTTGCTCGTAGATTTCTTTCATCATGAAATGATCGTATCCTCCTTTTTCAATTTGCTCCAAGTTCATTTGAAGTTCTTGAATGTACGGATCAACTAACGAGTCATCTTTAATCTTGCGAATTTTTAAATCTTTATGCAGACGTACAATAGCCATTTCTTCGTCTTCCAAATAAATGGCATTTGAAGTATATTCAATAAACGGAGAGGCATCAGAAGCAATGAAAAATTCATTCTCTCCAATTCCAATAGCTAATGGACTTCCTAGCCGAGCTACTACAATTTCATCTGGTTTTTGTTTGTCAAAAACACAAATAGCATAGGCTCCGACCACTTGGTTTAAGGCAATTTGAACCGCCTTCCCCAATTTAATATTTTCTTTCTTTTGAACTTCTTCAATTAAATTAATTAAAACTTCAGTATCGGTATCAGAATGAAACACATAACCTCTTTTAATTAATTCTTTTTTTAGCGGCTCATAATTCTCTATGATTCCGTTGTGAACTATGGCTAAATTACCAGAATTAGATAAATGAGGATGCGAATTTACATCATTAGGCACCCCATGAGTAGCCCAACGGGTATGGCCAATTCCTATAGTCCCATTAAGCGAAATTTCTTTTTCGGCTCTAGCCTCTAAATCAGAAACTTTTCCTTTGGTTTTAGAAAGTTTTAAATCTTTTCCATCATAAAGTACTAAACCAGCACTATCATACCCTCGGTATTCTAGACGCTTTAATCCTTTTATTACAATTGGATAAGCTTCTCTATGTCCTATATAGCCAACAATTCCACACATACTAATTCTTTGTTGTATAGTTAATAATAAACTTGACTCTATTATCGCCATTACTACCGTATAATACTGTACCTAACGGGTTGTAGGTTGAAGAAGATTGCACTTTTTTAACTTCATCAGTACCTCCGTCGTTAAATTTATTTCGGTTAATGACTGTTTTTAAATCATTTGTGGTTACATCATTTATGTTCTCTGTCACCATGATTCCCAAACGCACATTGTCTTGGTCTCCTTTAAGGATTCTATTGACAAATTCTGTGATTCTAAATTTATAAACTTTTTTTACAACATTTCCTGCATCGTCTTTTATTTCTTCTAAAATTCCGCCGAAAATATATCTATTTTTTTTGGTGTCTGAAGCATTAGTGGTGATATCATAGCTGTAATCGACTAATACTTTTTGTGCTTCAGCATCATATAAATACAATCTTTGAATTGCTGGCACCGTAGATGTCATAATTGATTCATTTACCGTAAAGGTCAAGCTGGCTTCGTTTAACAAAGGACTTTTATCCTTCAATTCTTGCAATTTCATAGGGTCTGTAAACAATTCTATAAATCCTAGAGAACCATTTTGTCCTTTGATATATAAGTTATCATCTTCAAAATCATTTAATGGATCCGAAAGAAGAAGTGCATTTTCATATTGCGAACTATTGGTGTGATTAAAAAGATTAACCGTATTACCCGTCATATTCAGGGTTAAACTCTTCATAGGCCTATCGTTACCCTCTGGTACAACAACTCCTCCACTTCCTGGATTCAGTGGGTCTTTTACAACTTTTGTAACAATTTTATCTTCTTTATAATAAATGGTAATATTTCCTTTTTTAAAATCTAATCCCATTGTGCTTCCGTTTCCTGAGGCAATATTTTGTACTTGAAAGTACAATCCTTTAAAATACTTTTTAAAAGCAGTATTATCTTTTAAATTCGCCGCTGTCGTTTTTAAAATATTGTCTTCAAAATATTTTTCATTTAGTCTCATTCTCAATGCGGGAGCAAGTCTTTCTTCTACTTGTGTTTTATCTATGTTATGCTCCATAACATAATACGAAGGATTGCTAGTGTTTTTTGTACTTACCACTTTGTATTTAACAATCTCCTTAGCCGAAGGTTTAAATGACTTGTTTTCATTAGGATAATAAGGCTTAGATGGATCATAATTTTTATCATTTAACCTCGCATCACCCATAGCAGGATTTACATTTACCGTAACCCCACTTTTGTAACTATCGAAAGTTGGATCTTGATCGGAAAAATATTTAGCATTGGTTGTTAAATCATTGTTTGGATCAAAATCATTTAATTCATAATTACTTCTAAAAACGGACAAATCGATTGTTCCTGACCCGTTAATATTTGACAACTCATACGTTTTTTTACCATCAGTATCAGTGGTAGCTTTACTGAAATAAGGAATTGTAACAACCACACTATCCACCACAACATTTTCTCCAAAAGTTGGTGCCGATTTTGCCAAAGTAAGCTGGGTTACAAAATTAGACTTGGCTTCTCCAAAAACAGGATGATTATAAGCTCCCAACTGATTAATCGCTAAATTATTCGTTTGAACTGCTCCTGTTTTTTGGTGATAGACTTTTATCCCAAATTCCTCTCCGGGTGTAAAATCAAAATTTTCACCCCCTATAATATCGCCCCCTATAGTATTATAATCTTTATCACACGAAACAAAAAGTACAGTAGTACAAACAACTGCAAGCGTTTTTAAAATATTGGTATTCATTCTTTATTAACCTAAGATTTGATTTTTATAAAATTGCGTATACGCTTCTGCAAACGTATCTTTCGAGGCGAAAGGTAAAAAAGGTTTTCCCGAAGCTTCTATAAATTTTGTTAAATTTGAAGAAATTGACTCAGATGCCACAATCACTCCATCAGAATGGTTGATGGAAGCTTTCATGATGTTCTCAAAAGTAGGTTCGTCTAATTCTTTAACAGCTTCCTGAGGAACACCATCAAACTGGACTTTATTACCCATAGCAACATCTAAAGTTCCTTCAAAACCTTGATTGAATACTGAGGTAACAATTTTAGTATCGGCAAAAAGCGCCTCATCTTTATAATAATGCTTCATGTAAATAGGAAGCATAGCCGCCATCCAGCCTTGCACATGAATAATATCAGGTACCCAGTTTAATTTTTTTACGGTCTCGACAACACCTTTGGCAAAAAATATAGCGCGCTCGTCGTTGTCGGGAAACAAAACTCCATCTTCATCTGTAAAAGTAGCTTTACGTTTAAAATATTCGTCATTATCAATAAAATAGACCTGAATTCGCTCTTTAGGAATCGATGCTACTTTAATTATAAGAGGCATATCTACATCATTAACCACTAAATTCATACCCGAAAGACGAATTACTTCGTGCAATTGATGTCTTCTTTCGTTTACATTACCGTAACGAGGCATAATTCTTATTTGACCTCCTTGATCGTTAATCATTTTAGGCACATCATAAGACATTAAAGAAACCTCATTTTCAGCAAGATAGGGCACTACTTCGGATGATACATATAAAATCCTTTTATCCTCCATATTCATTTTTTGTTTTGTTTATTGGACACAAATCCACGCAAAATTACAAAATTTTATGGAGATATTGACTAAAATAGTAAGTTTGCATATATTTTAATGTATATTATATGCCTCTTTTTGTAAGACAAAACGACCTAAAAACCTATCTAAAACCGTTTCTAGACTCTAAAAAAACCATTGGTTTTATTCCCACTATGGGCGCCTTGCATCAAGGACACCTTTCATTGATGGAAGAATCGCTTAAAAACAATTCTATTACTGTGGTCAGTATTTTTGTAAACCCTACTCAGTTTAACAATCCTGAAGATTTAAAAAAATACCCCCGAACACTGGAAAGTGATTTGGAAAAAATAAATGGATTAAACGAAAATATCGTTGTGTATGCGCCTTCGGTCGAAGATATTTACGAAGGAAATACCGCCTCTAAATTATTCGAATATGACGGTTTAGAATTTCAAATGGAAGGAAAGCACCGCCCCGGCCATTTTGATGGTGTGGGGACCATTGTGAAAAAGCTTTTCGAAATCGTAACCCCTACTAACGCTTATTTTGGCGAAAAAGATTTTCAACAATTACAAATTGTCAAAAAATTAGTCAAAAATTATGCTATTCCCGTAACCATTATTGGTTGCGATATTTATCGAGAAACCAGCGGATTAGCCATGAGTTCCCGAAACGAAAGACTTTCAAAAGAGGAAAGAAAAAATGCCGCTCTCATTTATAAAATCCTAAAAGAAGCCAAGCTATTATTTACTTCCAAAAGCGCTCAGGAAGTAACCCAATGGGTTACAAAACAATTTGCCCAACAAAAAATGTTTGAGTTAGAATATTTTGAAATTGCCGACGAAAAAACGCTTCGAGAATGCAAAAGAAAAACAAATTCGAAGCAATATCGCGCTTTTATTGCTGTTTTTGTAAACAATATTCGTTTGATAGATAACATTTCATTAAAATAATTTAATTTTGCAGTATGCGAATTCAAGTTGTAAAATCTAAAATACACCGAGTAAGAGTTACCGGAGCCGATTTAAATTATATTGGCAGTATCACTATTGACGAAGCTTTAATGGAAGCTTCTAATATTTATGAGGGCGAAAAAGTATCTATTGTAAATATCAATAACGGTGAGCGATTAGAAACCTATGCGATTACCGGCCCTAGAAACAGTGGAGAAATAACCCTAAATGGTCCTGCTGCCCGTAAGGTTCACAAAGACGATATTATCATTATAATCGCTTACGGAAGCCTTGAGGTTTCGGAAGCTAAAGACTTTAAACCTGCAATCGTTTTTCCTAACGAAGAAACCAACTCGTTACAATAGTTTTGACTATTTCTTTTAAAAAAATTATCAGCTTAGCCATTCCATTAATCATTGGAATTGCAATCATTTATTATCAATTTTCAACACTAACACAAGAACAACTTAAAACGATTGAATCTTGTTTTAAAAAAGCAGATTATTTTTATGTTTTTCTTTCTTTAGTTATTGCGTTATTTGGCTATTGGTCAAGATCTTATCGATGGAAATACGCTCTAAACCATTTAGGCTACAAAACAAATTTTTACAACGATTTTCTATCCGTTTGTGTTTCTTATTTAGTCAACTTAACAATCCCACGTTCAGGAGAAGTATCAAGAGCCGTATTGTTGAAAAAATATGAAAACGTTCCTTTTGATAAAGGTTTTGGTACAATTGTCGCCGAACGTTTAGTAGATTTGTTGGTCTTTTTTATTTTTTTTATTTTTGCTTTTGTGTTGCAATTTGACAAATTATATTCTTTTTTATCCTCCAATATCTCATTCCCAAATTTAATCATTGTCGCCTGTTTTTTAGCTATTTCGTTTGTAGTGTTGTTATATTTTTGGATATATTCTAACCACAAAATCATACTTAACTTAAAACAAAAACTAGCTGGATTAACCGAGGGAATGCTTTCAATTATCAAAATGAAAGACAAATGGAAATACATATTTCATTCTTTCTTTTTGTGGTTTGTTTATTTGGCTATGTTTTTTGTGAGCTTTTATGCGCTCCCTGAAACCCAAAATATTCCATTCGATATTATTTTGATGGGATTTGTATTTGGTAGTCTTGCCATTGGTTTCACAAACGGCGGATTGGGAGCTTATCCACTAGCCATCGCCATGGTGTTTTCCTTATTTGGAATACAACGTGAAATTAGCATCGCTTTTGGCTGGTTAGTATGGACTTCGCAAACCATATTAACAATCATTATCGGACTGGTTGCTTATTTATTACTTCCTATTATAAATAAGAAATAAATTAGTATCTTGCTCTCTCATCAACCTTGTACTCATTATGAAAAATATTTTTTTAAGTGTAGCCTTGTTGCTTTCAATGGTCCTTTTTTCACAAACTACTGTTGATCATTTTTCTTCCGTAAAACTAAACACAAAAAGAGATATTACCGTAAAACTCCCTGCTTCTTACGAAAAAAATACGGAGCGTTTTTATCCCATGATTTTGGTCCTAGACAGCGAGTATTTATTTGGTCTTTTTGACGGAAACTTAACCTATGGAAAATACTGGGATGATATGCCTGAGGTAATTTTGGTCGGAATTGGTCAAAATAAAAATAACGAGCGCTATGACGATTCTGAATTTGACGAAGCAACTGGATTCCCCAAAGGAAAAGGTGCCGCTTTTTTTGAATTTATCAGTACTGAATTACTTCCTCATCTGGAAAAAAAATACAGAATCTCACCTTTCAAAGTAATTGCAGGTTTAGATACCACAGCTGGCTTTATCAATGCTTTTTTATACAAAGAAATCCCTTTGTTTAATGGGTATATTTCTATGAGTCCAGAACTAGCTACCGGAATGGAGCAACGCATAGCCCTTCGTCTGTCCGGAATGAAAGAACCCGTTTTTTATTATCAAGCTACTGCCGATGGAGATTTAAGAAAATTTCAAAAACAAATAAAGAAGTTAGATGAAAATATAAAAACCATCAAAAAAGACTCTACTTCTACCTTAAATTATAAATTTGACGACTTTAAAGGGATTGCTCACTACGGCATTGCTCCCAACGCAGTACCTAGCGCTTTGTATCAAATGTTTGCCGTTTATCAACCTATTTCTTCTATAGAATACCAAGAAAAAATCCTCCCTTTAAAAGAAGGTTATGTAGATTATTTGAATAAAAAATATGAAATGATCGACAAAGCTCTGGGTGTAAAAATGAAAATGCGCTTAACCGACATGAAAGCGATTGAAGCAGCCATCAAGAAAAACGAAGCTTGGTATGAATACGAACAGTTAGCACAAATTTCAGGACAACAATATGAAAAGTCCATGTTGTATGATTACCATATGGGTATGTATTGGGAAAAAAGAAATGAGTTAAAAAAAGCACTAAAATTCTATCAAAATGCCTTCATAAAAGAAGAAATTGGCGATTTAACAAAAGACATGATGCTGAACAAAGCAGAAGATCTAAAAGCGCTGATGCCTAAAAAAGACAAATTAAAAGGCGGAAAAGGGAAAGATAAAAAAGAAGAAGAAATTCTAGAAGAAACTCCTGTTGAAAATCCAGAAGAGGTCCCAACAGAAACACCTGTAGAAGAACCTAAAAAAGAAGAGAAAAAAACAGAATAATGGCAAAAGTAAAAACTTCTTTTTTTTGTCAAAGTTGCGGAAGTCAGTATGCCAAATGGCAAGGCCAATGCAACTCCTGCAAAGAATGGAATACCATTGTTGAAGAAATCATTCAAAAAGAAGAAAAAGGTAGCTGGAAAACCGAAACCTCTTCGGTTAAAAAAGCATCGAAGCCACTCAAAATAAAAGAAATCGATTCGGGGGAAGAAATCCGAATGGACACTACCGACGGCGAATTGAATCGTGTTTTAGGCGGTGGACTCGTACCCGGTTCCTTAACACTTTTAGGCGGTGAACCCGGCATAGGAAAAAGCACCTTATTGCTTCAAATTTCTTTAAAATTGCCTTATAAAACTTTATATGTTTCGGGCGAAGAAAGTCAGAAGCAAATAAAAATGCGTGCCGAAAGAATAACACCCGATAGTGACAATTGCTACATCTTGACGGAAACCAAAACCCAAAACATCTTTCGTCAAATAGAAGAAATTGAACCTGAAATCGTGATTATCGATTCAATTCAAACGCTGCATACCGATTATATTGAGTCTTCTGCCGGCAGTATTTCACAAATACGTGAAACCACCGCCGAACTGATAAAATTCGCAAAAGAAACCAATGTACCTGTGATTCTAATTGGTCATATCACCAAAGACGGCACCATCGCCGGGCCAAAAATCCTAGAGCACATGGTCGATACCGTGTTGCAATTTGAAGGTGATCGAAATCATGTGTACCGAATTTTACGTTCGTTAAAAAACCGTTTTGGTTCCACAGCCGAACTGGGCATTTACGAAATGCAAGGTTCCGGGTTGCGCGAAGTTTCCAATCCATCCGAAATATTAATTTCGCACAAAAACGAAGAATTATCCGGAACCGCCATTGCTTCTACCCTAGAAGGCATGCGCCCTTTAATGATCGAAATCCAAGCCTTAGTTTCAACCGCAGTCTACGGAACTCCGCAACGAAGCACTACCGGATACAATGCCAAACGATTGAATATGATTCTGGCAGTTTTAGAAAAAAGAGCAGGATTTCGTTTGGGAGCCAAAGATGTTTTCCTGAACATTACAGGCGGAATATCGGTAGATGATACTGCTATCGATTTGGCCGTTGTTGCCGCTATTTTATCGTCCAACGAAGATATTTCCATCAATAAAGATTTTTGCTTTGCCGGAGAAGTAGGACTTTCTGGCGAAATACGCCCGGTAAATCGTGTCGATAAACGCATTCAGGAAGCAGAAAAACTAGGCTTTTCGACTATATTTATTTCAAAATACAATAAAGTCACGTTAAAAAATACCGCTATTGAAATCAAAATGGTTGCCAAAATTGAAGATGTGGCTAGTGAATTATTTGGATAAAATAAGTTTCTATGAAACCTTACTCCGAAATACTACAAACGGTGCAAACCTATCACGAGTTGGGAGAAACCATTGCGGCGGCAAATTTTGTCATTGAAGCCTACGGCATTAAACACCCCAATTTCGGCGAATTCCTCTTACGCGAAAAGGCCAAAGCCAAATACATTTTAATGACTACCGAAGGCACTTTTGGGCAACCTCAAATCATCCGAATTCCGGAAAATACATTCGAGTTCGAATTTAGATTAATGCTCAATTTAATTGCCCACGAAATGATACATGTAAGTCAGAAAATGGTTGGAAATTTTATTGATGATCGTAACGAACGGGAATGGCAAGCGTACTACGAAATGCTTTTTCATAAAACGTATCCGCAAGTGCCGGATGTACCCAAACACCAACAACTTTTCTTTGCTAACAAAGCTTTAGATTATTACCGAAAAATGGAAGAAGGTTCTTCCCTACAAGAAAAATACACAATTCAGAAAAAAGAAGTCGAAGATTTTGTAGCTTCGCTTTCTTAATCATCCCAATTCACAACCACAATGAGAACAAAAAAACAATGGTTTTTTCTGATTCTTAAAATAGCATTAGTATTTGTTATACTTGCCGTTGGAAGTATTTATTTCTTCCGAGATGCCATTTTGCAACAAGTTTTACAAAAGGCGGAAAATAAATTTAAAACCGATTACAGTACTAAATTTTCTGTTGGAAAAGCGCAATTCATAGGAATTTCAAGCATTGCTCTTGAAAACATTCACCTTATTCCATTGGATAAAGACACCTTACTTTCGGTTGAAAAAATCACCACCGAAATCAGTCTGCTACAAATCCTAACCGGAGATGTACAGTTGAAAAATCTCGAAATGAAAAACGGATTTATTCAATTGGTAAAAAATGAGGACGGTAGAAATTTTGACGCATTTCTAAAGAAAAATAAAGACGAAGAAATCAGCATCGAAAAACGAAATTATGCCAAACTCGCCAATAGGATTTTAAGCAAACTTCTGAATTTGATTCCTTCCGAAATGAATTTAGATGGTCTCTCACTACGTGTGAATGACATGGGTAAAAAAGTGACTTTTCAGCTGAATAATTTACAGTTAAAACAGCAACAATTAAACGCTCAAATTCACGTAACCAGTAAATCTTTGTCTCAATTGTGGAATATTAAAGGATTTG
>Ga0114982_1000201_pt1 | contig 31855 bp, 31 predicted proteins | sample Shrwel_input2_FT_FD_87183 | JGI IMG/M metagenome (GOLD analysis project Ga0114982, IMG submission 87183) | Subsurface microbial communities from deep shales in Ohio, USA - Utica-3 well 1 S input2 FT | ecosystem: Environmental > Aquatic > Deep subsurface > Shale gas/oil reservoir > Produced... | reverse complement strand
GTGTCAGCCACCGGTAAAATTTACCCGAACAAAAAAGCGCCGCGAAGTGAGCTGCACGGCGCTTTGTTTACAAAGCAACGGACGGAATTAAACTTCCATCAGTTCCTTTTCTTTTGCTGCTAATACTTCGTCAACCTTCTTCACCCAGACATCGGTAATTTTCTGGATTTCTTCAGCGGCGCGACGTTCATCATCTTCACTGATTTCTTTGTCTTTTAACAAAGCTTTAAAATCGGCATTGGCATCACGGCGGATGTTACGCACCGCAACCCGGGCACCTTCAGCTTCGCCACGGACCACTTTAACCAAATCACGACGACGCTCTTCAGTCAATGCAGGCAGCGGCACCCGAATTGAAGTACCGGCACCAATTGGGTTTAAACCCAAATCAGATTGCATAATGGCTTTTTCTACCGCCTGGATCATCGAGCGGTCAAACACGGTGATCATCAGGGTACGGGCGTCTTCGGCTGATACGTTGGCGACCTGCCGTAATGGCGTGTCCGAACCGTAATAAGACACCTGAATGCTGTCGAGCAGGCTTGGATGGGCCCGACCGGTACGAATTTTAGATAACTGGTTTTTCAGCGCATCAACGCTTTTTTCCATCCGGGTTTTACTGTCTTTCAGAATATCGTTAATCACCTGGTTGTTCCTTTGTGTTGTATCGCACAGTGCTGTGCTTGTTCACGATGGCAGATAGTTTACTGCAAATTTTCCGCGTGGTCGATCACTGTGCCTTCAGTCTCGCCCATAATGACACGTTTTAACGCGCCAGGTTTGTTCATATTAAACACCCGGATTTGCATATTGTGATCGCGCGCCAGCGTAAATGCGGCTAAATCCATCACTTTGAGTTCTTTATCCAACACTTCAGCATACGTCAGCTGACTGTACAGCGTTGCGGTTGGATCTTTCACCGGATCGGCCGAGAACACGCCATCCACTTTGGTGGCTTTTAACACGCAGTCTGCTTCAATTTCGATACCGCGTAAGCAAGCTGCTGAATCTGTTGTGAAAAATGGGTTACCAGTACCGGCAGAGAAAATCACCACCCGGCCTGACTTTAACAAGCTGATTGCTTCAGCCCAGCTGTAATTGTCACAAACACCGTTGAGTGGGAACGCGCTCATCAGACGGGCATTGACAAAAGCACGATGCAGCGCATCCCGCATCGCCAGACCGTTCATCACAGTGGCCAGCATGCCCATATGGTCACCAACAACACGGTTCATGCCGGCTTTAGCCAGGCCTTCACCGCGGAAAATGTTGCCACCACCGATCACGATACCGACCTGAACGCCAAGCTCGACTAACTCTTTGATTTCCTGTGCCATCCGATCCAGCACTTTTGGATCAATACCAAAGCCTTCATCCCCCATCAGGGCTTCGCCACTCAGTTTTAAAAGAATTCTTCTGTAGGTTGGTTTTGGACTTGTGCTCATGAGATCCCCATCTGGCCGGATTGAAGTTAAATCTGTATTCATCGTTGCGGTTTCCTTGTCGGTAGCAAAGCCGTTGTGGCCACTGCCTGTGCAGTCCGCCCTGCATGGATGATGGTGCATTGCTGCAATACCATCATGCACTGTTTTTTTGGTCTGTTGTTGCCGATAGCTTTGGCAACAAATGGCAGTCACCTGTGCGGATCACTGCCCTGTCAGCAAAAATAAACCCGGACAAAGCGCGGGACGCTGGCCTGATTCATCCGCATTGACAGTCTTCATATATAAAAAAACCGCGACTGGTAAACACCAAAGTCGCGGTTATTTTAGCGGGTTTTAGCCATTAGCTAAAGCTCGCATTATTTTTTAGCAGCAGCGATTTGAGCAGCAACTTCAGCAGCGAAGTCAGTTTCTGCTTTCTCGATACCTTCGCCTACTTCTAAGCGAATGAAGCTCACAGCTTTAGCGCCGTGTTGCTTCAGGAAATCACCGGTGGTGATGTTAGGATCTTTCACGAAGGCTTGGCCTGTTAAAGATACTTCGCCAGTGAACTTCGTCATCCGGCCAGCAACCATCTTCTCAGCGATTTCTTTTGGCTTGCCGCTGTTGATCGCGATTTCGATCTGAATTTCTTGTTCTTTCGCAACAACTTCAGCTGGTACTGACTCTGGAGTCAGGAAAGATGGGTTGTTGGCAGCAACGTGCATAGCAACGTCTTTGGCGATATCTTCGTTACCGCCTTCCAGTACCACTAACACGCCGATACGGCCTGAGTGCGTGTACTGACCAATCACGTCACCCTGGGCAACAGAGATACGACGTACGTTGATGTTTTCGCCAATTTTAGCAACTAAAGTCGCACGAGCTTCTTCAACAGTCGCTTCACCTAATGAAGCAGCTGACAGCTCTTCAACAGTGAACAGCTTGTTGGCATGTGCCAGGTCAGCTGCAGCGTTAGCGAACGCCAGGAAGCTGGCATCACGGGCAACGAAGTCAGTTTCACAGTTGAATTCGATAGCAACAGCATAACCGTTACCAACGCGAGTCAGAACTGTACCTTCAGCGGCAATACGGCCAGCTTTCTTGGCAGCTTTAGCCTGACCATTTTTCCGCATTAATTCGATTGCGCCTTCGATGTCACCATTGGTTTCTTCTAAAGCTTTTTTGCAATCCATCATGCCAGCGCCAGTGCGCTCGCGTAATTCTTTTACCATACCGGCAGTTACAGCCATGGGAGATTCCTCATTCAATCAGGTTACAGAAACAGGGGCCTAAGCCCCTGTCCAGATTAAAAGGTGAATGCAGACTATTTAAGACAGTCTGCACACAGCTGTATTACTCAGCTGCAACGAAGTTGTCGGCTTCAGCCTGAACTTCGATGTTTTTGTCACGGCCTTCAGCAATAGCTGCATTGACGGCGCTCAGGTACAGCTGGATAGCGCGGATCGCGTCATCGTTACCTGGAACAACAAAATCAACACCTTTTGGATCAGAGTTGGTATCAACGATAGAAACAACTGGGATACCCAGGTTGTTAGCTTCTTTGATAGCGATATGTTCATGGTCAGCGTCGATCACGAACAGAGCGTCTGGTAAACCGCCCATATCTTTAATACCGCCTAAGCTCTTTTCCAGTTTTTCCATCTCGCGGGTACGGTCTAAAGCTTCTTTTTTGGTCAGCTTGTCGAAAGTACCGTCCTGGCTTTGTGATTCCAGGTCTTTCAGGCGCTTGATTGACTGACGAACTGTTTTCCAGTTAGTCAGCATGCCGCCTAACCAGCGGTGGTTGACGTAATACTGATCAGATTGCAGAGCGGCTTCTTTGATTGCTTCTGAAGCAGCGCGTTTAGTACCAACAAACAGGATTTTACCTTTTTTGGCAGCCACTGACTGGATGAAAGTCAGCGCGTCGTTCATCATTGGAACAGTTTTTTCCAGGTTGATGATATGAACGCGGTTACGGGCGCCGAAAATGAATGGCTTCATTTTTGGGTTCCAGTAACGGGTTTGGTGACCAAAATGTACGCCCGCTTGGAGCATATCGCGCATAGAAACTTTTGCCATCAGAATGATTCCTTAATGGGGGTTAGGCCTCCATACATCCCATAAATCCGACCTATTTTCACAGGCACCCCGGTCTATGTGACGATGTATGTGTGTTATTTAATATAAGTGAGTTCGCTAAACTGACAGTTTGCAGTAAGTTTTTTGGAAAAAACCAACAAGCTATTTGCCAAATTGCGGCGCGCTTTATACCATATACGCCCCTGAAACACAATGTATTGTGTAGTTTTACAGCAAAGAGAGAGACCATGGCAGCAACAATTAAGACTCCTGAACAGATCGAAAAAATGCGCGTTGCAGGTCGGTTGGCTGCCGAAGTGCTTGAAATGATTGAGCCTCATCTGAAGGCTGGCGTCAGCACTGGCGAACTGGACCGGATTTGTCATGACTATATCGTCAATGTACAACAAGCCATTCCGGCGCCGCTGAATTATCACGGTTTCCCAAAATCAATCTGTACCTCGGTTAATCAGGTGATTTGTCATGGTATTCCGGCCGATGACAAACTGCTTAAAGAAGGCGATATCATCAATATTGATATCACGGTGATCAAAGATGGTTTCCATGGTGACACCTCAAAAATGTTTGTCATCGGTAAACCGAGCATTCTGGCTGAACGCTTGATCCGGGTAACACAGGAAGCTTTGTATCTGGGACTGAAAAAAGTCAAAAACGGCTGTCGCCTCGGCGATATTGGCCATGTCATTCAGGTGCATGCCGAGAAGCATAACTACTCGATTGTGCGCGAGTATTGTGGTCATGGTATTGGCGCTGTGTTCCATGAAGATCCGCAGGTGCTGCATTATGGTAAACCAGGTACCGGCGAAGTGCTGAAAACCGGCATGTGTCTGACGATTGAACCTATGGTGAATGCCGGCGAGCGCTACAGCAAATTGTTAAAAGACGGCTGGACGGTTGTGACGAAAGATCGTAGTTTATCAGCTCAGTTCGAACATACCATTCTGGTAACGGATACGGGCTGTGAAATCCTGACGTTACGCAGTGATGACACCATCGAGCGGATACTGACCGCAGAATAACGGCCAGTTTTGCAGCGAAGGACTTGCCGCCGACACCGGATCCACTTTTTCAGACTTCTGCAGTGGTAACACTGCAGAACAGATAAGGGTAACAAGCAATGTCCACGGCGCTCATTTTTGATAAGACGGTCCCGAGCCAATTTACCCTCGACAGTTATAAAAAATACTTCGGCGATTTTCTCGATTGGCTGAAGCTGGCATCACTGAGCCAACCTGTGGCCAGTCTGGTCCGTGCCCGCGCCCGTTTTATTGATGAAGTGCTGCAATCCTTATGGCAACATTTTGATTTATCAAAACAAAAGCAGCTGACGTTAATTGCGGTTGGCGGTTATGGCCGGGCCGAACTCCACCCCTACTCCGATATCGATTTATTGATCCTGACCGAAGCCAGATTAAGTCCGGCATTGCAGGAGCAAATCGCCCATTTTGTTACTTTGCTGTGGGATTTACGCCTTGAAGTCGGCCACAGTGTCCGCACCATCAAAGAATCGGTCAGCCTGGGTAAAGACGATATCACCATCGCCACCAACTTGATGGAAATGCGTTTTCTCTGCGGGAATTCGCAGTTGTTTGCCAGTCTGCAACAGGAAGTCAGTAAAAGTAACTTCTGGCCAAGCAAAGACTTTTTCCAGGCCAAACGGCATGAGCAACAAGGCCGGCACGCACAGTACCATGGCACCGCTTACAATCTTGAACCGAATTTAAAAGCCAATCCGGGTGGCTTACGCGACATTCAAACCATTGGCTGGGTGGCGAAAAAACATTTCCAGACCCGCACCATGCGCGAACTGGTGGCTTATCAGTATCTGACCGAAGATGAATATCAGGAACTGATGGAATGTGAAGCTTATCTGTGGCAAATGCGGTTTGGACTGCATCTGGAAGCAGGCCGCAACGAAAACCGCATCTTGTTTGATTATCAACCGGCAGTGGCACAACGGCTTGGTTTTGGCAATGATGGCAAGGCGTCAGTTGAGCGGATGATGAAGCGCTTTTTCCGCACAGTGCAGCGTGTCAGCGAACTGAACGAAATGTTGTTGCAGCACTTTGAAGGCAGCATTTTAAAAAGCCATAGCAAATTTAAAACTGTGCAACTGGATGATTTTTTTGAGGTGCAGGGCCATTTAATTTCCGCCACCGATAAAGCGGTATTTGCCAGAAGGGAAAATATCCTGCGGTTATTCTGGCATATTGCCAATCACCCACAGATTGATGGTATCCACTCCGAAACCATCCGCTTGTTACGGCAGGTGCGTCGCCGTCTGATGGGTGATTTACAGGATTATGAAGGCTGCCGTTTGCTGTTTATGGCGATTATTCGCCATCCGCATGGCATGGATCGTGCCATCACCCTGATGCACCGCCATGGCATTTTGGCCGCTTATTTGCCGCAATGGCGCAATATAGTCGGCCAAATGCAGTTTGACCTGTTTCATGCTTACACTGTGGACGAGCACACCCATAGAGTGCTAAAAAACCTGCATCGCTACAGCCAAGCCGAATTTGCCAGTGAATTCCCACTCTGTACTGATATTGTTAAACGACTGGAAAAACCTGAACTCTTGTATCTGGCCGGCATTTTTCATGATATTGCCAAAGGCCGTGGTGGTGATCACTCCGATCTTGGCGCTATGGATGCGCGTGAATTTGGCAAATTACATAAACTCAGTGAATTTGACACTAAACTCATTGTTTGGCTGGTCGAGCAACATCTGTTGATGTCGGTGACAGCGCAGCGCCGAGATATTCACGATCCCAGCGTGATCGCCGAATTTGCTGAGAAAGTCCGCGATGAAACCCGGCTGAATTATCTGTATTGCTTGACCCTCGCAGATATCCGCGCCACCAATGATAACCTGTGGAACGACTGGAAAGGCGCGTTATTACGCGAGCTCTATTTAGGCACGCAAAAAGCGTTTCGCCGCGGCTTAGAAAAACCGATGGACCTGCGTGATCAAATTCGCGAACACCAGATCGAAGCGCTGCGATTACTGGCAGAACAAGGAGTGTCGGAAGCGCAAATCACCCCGCTGTGGAACAAGTTTAAAGCTGATTATTTTGCCCGTTATAATCCACGTTTGATTGCATGGCATACCGAGCATCTGCTACAACATGCTGATTTCAGTAAACCTTTAGTGCTGATAAGCCCCACCGCCATGCGCGGCGGTAGCCAGGTTTTTGTCTACACTGCCGACCAACCCAACTTATTCGCCCGGATGGTCGCGGCGCTCGACAGCAAAAAAGTCAGCATTTTTGATGCCCAGATCATGACCAATAAAGATGGTTTTGCCATGGATACCTTTGTGGTGCTGGAACAAAATGGTTCGGCCGTGACCTCAGTGTCGCGCATTAGCAGCATCAAAAAAGCACTGGAAAGCTATATCAGTTCACCACCAAGCGCAGAGCGGCAAAAAGCCAGACCGAACAAACAATTACAGGCCTTTCATGTACCGCCGAAAGTGGTATTTTTGCCTGGCAAAAATAAACACCGCACCATGTTAGAACTGGCAGCACTGGACACTCCGGGCTTGTTGGCTGACATAGGTCAGGTGTTTGCCCGCTGCGAAATTAATATCCATGCCGCCAAAATCACCACTATTGGCGAGCGGGCTGAAGACTTTTTTATGATTTCTACCCGCCAGGACGAAGCGTTGACCGCTGACGAACAAAGTCAGTTGCGCCGCGTGCTGGTGGAACAACTCACCCATGCAACAGAGGGCTAAAGCAATACCATGGCTGATTTAAAAAGTATTATCGAAACCGCGTTTGAAGACCGGATGAACATTACCCCGGCCACCGTCAGCAGCGAGGTTAAAGCTGCAGTGACCGCAGCCATTGCTTTACTGGACAGCGGTCAGGCCCGGGTTGCCGAAAAAATCGCCGGTGAATGGGTTACCCATCAGTGGCTGAAAAAAGCTGTGTTGCTGTCGTTTCGCATCAATGACAACCAGGTGATGGATGGCGCTGAAAACCGTTTCTTCGATAAAGTACCGATGAAATTTGCCGATTATACGCACGAGCGTTTTGTCGCCGAAGGCATGCGTGTGGTGCCGCCTGCAGCAGTACGCCAAGGCAGCTTTATCGGTAAAAACGTGGTGTTGATGCCAAGTTATGTCAACATCGGCGCTTATGTTGGTGAAGGCACTATGGTGGATACCTGGGCTACGGTCGGTTCTTGTGCCCAGATAGGTAAAAACGTGCATTTATCCGGCGGTGTCGGCATCGGTGGTGTGTTAGAGCCGTTACAGGCGAACCCAACCATTATCGAAGACAACTGCTTTATCGGCGCCCGTTCTGAAGTGGTGGAAGGTGTGATTGTCGAAGAAGGCGCAGTGCTGTCGATGGGTGTTTATATCAGCCAATCGACCCGCATTTATGACCGCGAAACTGGTGAAATCAGTTACGGCCGCGTGCCGGCCGGTGCCGTGGTAGTACCGGGTTCAATCCCAAGCAAAGACGGCAGCCACAGTTTATATGCCGCCATTATCGTGAAAAAAGTTGATGCCCAAACGCGGGCGAAAGTGGGCATTAACGCCTTACTGCGTAGCATCGATTAACATCCTGGCACTTTCTGTTTCAATATCAAACAGCCGCTGATGCGGCTGTTGTTTTGACAGTTTATATCTGCGGCCACTGCACTTTGTTACTTATCCTGCTCAATCACTGCAATTGTTCTTTCGATAAAACGGACCAATGCTGGTTGCGGTATAAAATCAGCTTTATTGTCCAGATTGAAAGTTGCCAAAATGTTTTTTAATTGCTCATCATGCTCCATTTCGTTGGCCGTCATGCCGTCATTTTTCAACTGACGTACCCTTGCCACCCAGTCTAAGGTATGTTGCTGGTACCTGCGCAATTCAGTTTTTCCCGTTGCTTTGCCATGTCCGGGCACTATCAGGCTGTCATCATTGCCCAGCTTTAGCACAGCAGCTATGGCATGCTTAAAACCAGCGATCCCGCCGACATAAAAGGTTGGATGCCAACTGCTGTCATAAATATCACCGACAAAAATACTGTTACTTTTTTTGTGAAAGTAAACCTTATCCATCGCAGAGTGAGATTTGACGACCAAAGCGTCCATCCCGGTCACATCAGCTGTATCTTTGATAAGCACAGCGCCTTTTGCGATAAAATATGCATTACCGCCTGTGTGATCCGCATGCGCATGAGTATTGACGACAATTGTGGCTGCGCCACCGACTAACTGCTGGATCTGCGCATTCAAGGCGTCGAGGTTGACGTCGCCAGGCATGGGATCGATCAGCACTATGCCGGCATTTGTTTTAAACAGGCCAATATTTGTGCCAGCATCAATCGATTTTAAAATAAATGCTTCTTCGTTCAATGGAGTGACAACAATATTCTCCGTAAAGGCCCAACTGATGGTTGGGTAGATCATCGCGAGCAATAAGCAGGTAAATCTCATGACTTGTCCTTGTGATCCTGAGCACTGTTACTTTTATCAATGGCGGCCTGCCACAAACTGACTACCAATATTCAGTGATGCGCTTGACCTTGCCATCGGCAAATTCAAACAAGGATAAATGCTGACCTTTAGCGCCGGTCTGCTCAAAACGCCTTACTGCAGCAGCATTTTCGCCAGGCAGAATGCTTTCAATGACATAGCGCGCTTCAGCATTTTTAAACAGCTTGTGACTGATGGCTTTGTTGATATTGCGGTACAAATGCTCCCGGCTATAGACGCCGCCATGCTTGTGATGGACATAACTAAAATCGGCACTATAAAGCGCAAACAAAGCATCTACATCAGCCTGAGTCGATTGCCTCAGCATCGCCTGATTTTGTAACAGGTTCACTTGGTGTACCAGCAGCAGAATTTCATTGCTGGTCATCGGATTGGCCAGTAATGGCATGGATAACAGACTGAACAGCAACGCAATCAGCTTTTTCATCGGCATTCCTCAAATCTAAGCAGGTCGACATTGACACTGCTTTGGCTAGCAATAGCAAAACAGCAGCTGCAACGCTAGGGTTAACACTGATTTTATGCTGATTTTTTGCTGTAATTCTGGCAACCTGAACTTAAGTTGTGTCGACGACTTTGCACAGTACAGATGGATTGGAACTGCAGTTTGAGCGGATAAGGCTTGGCGGTTACATTTCTTGATTTTAAAAAACAAACCGTCAGCCGTAATGGCCATGTTGTCCGGTTGCAGAGCAAAATACTGCTGGTTCTGGCCTGGCTGATTGCAGCACCAGTCACTTTAGCTGTTAATAGTTGGCTGAATAATGCCAATCACGAGCAAGTCTTGCCGGGAGTAAAAACCAATATCCGTACCGCATTACCCGGACTTACAGTTCGCCGAATGGTGCTTGCCGCGGCAAGTGCATCAGCACAGAATTTTTCCGATGAACGCCGTTCCAAGCATTCAGATGTGAAAAAGCCGGTCAGTAAAATGACCGGCTTTGTTTTTGTGATGATTTACACAGGTTCTACGGTATTAGAAGTTACCAGTGATACCAAAACGAACTGTGCGTGGCGTCTGCCAGCCCATCGCCTGACCATACCACTTGTTGTACACGCCTTCAGAGCCATCAGCTTCAAAGTGTTCGTTCACAGAAGTGATTTCCTGAATGTCTAACACGTTAAACACGTCTACAGAAGCACGCATATCAACACCTGATACTTCGAAGTTATAACCTAAACTCAGGTCCAGGTTAAAGTTCCATGAAGTACGGCCAGCAGAACCGCGCGGATGGAAGGTATAAATCTTCTCAGCAGCACTTGGATTTTCTGGACAGGCACCTGCTTTACCATCAGCTAACCGGCACTGGTTTGTGAAGTGGTAGAAAGTGTCGCCATAAGAACCATAGAGTTTAGGATCTGAACTTGGGTAACCCATACCAAAGGCACTGATAGGTTTGCCGCTTTGTAACAGCGAGTTGAAACCAATATCAAATGATTCTGTCAGAGCATAAGAACCGTAGAACTTAAATACATGGCGACGGTCATTTGGCTGGTAGCCAAAAGAACCATCCATTACTGCCGGGAAGTCGAAGTCCTGAGTAATACCAGCATCCGCCTGAGCGATGTCAGATTTTACCGCACCTTCGAAGTTACCGTAGCTACGTGACCAAGTGTAAACAAAAGTACCGGCGAATTTTTCATTCCGGAAAACAAACTCAGTTTGTAAACCGTAGTATTCATTGATTGCAGGTTGCAGACCAATGTCAGCGGCTGAGTAGGTTTTACGTGAGCCTGCGTCTGGCACACCGTCATGATCCTTGTCTAACCACCAGGTACCTGGTTTGCCAGGGTTCAGAATGACGCAAGATGGAGCCGCTGGACCACAGTAGTCATCCAGTGCAGTACTGACTTCACGGAAAATACCGCGGATAGAACCTGTCAGCTCTTCAGTCAATTGATGTTGGTAACCCAGGATAAATTCATCTTTAGCAAAAGGTTTTGCTTCTTCTGCCTGGAACGCTTCTTTACGTAATTCAACTGGGAAGCTGTTGACGTTACGTGAGTTTTCCGGAGTACCATTCACTGGCGTGATGCCTGTTGGTGCACTTGTCGTTGCATCAATACCGGTGAAGTTGTAGAAAGTGGTGGCATCAGAAATACCACCAGCAGCACGGTAGTTGGTATTGTTCGGGATTGGCAGGAAGTAACGACCCCAAGTCGCGTACAATTTAGACTCACCATTGCCGGTTGGATCTAAGGTGAAACCTAAGCGTGGAGCCCAGTCAGTTTTGATGTCAGCAAAATCTACGCCGGTCGTACCAGTGTTCACAAAGTGGTCCTGACGTAAACCAACACTTAACATCAACTGGTCACTAACCTGATAGTTATCTTCAATATAATAAGCGGTCAGGTCACTGCTAAAAGCACCACCACCAGCAAAGATACGGTCACTGACATAATCTTTTGCTGCAGCTGTAGTATTAGTAAACAGTGGACCATTTGCACCCTGCCGTGAAGCGCCCGGAGCCAGAGTGAAATAGGTATAGCTATGACCACCGACAGGTGCTGTGGTTTTCATTGACTGACGGTCTTGTTTGTCCAGACCGACTTTGATGGTGTGAGAACCATAAAAATCTAACACATATTCAACGTCAAAACGAATTTGAGTATTATCGTCATAATCCAGACCGATACTGCCACCAGCACCACATTGTCTTGCCAGAGGTTGACCTGTAGTACGAGAGTCGCTAATCGCAGGGCAGTTAGTCACGGCAGGAGCGTCAGTGTATTGAGTCTCGATGTTACCCCATAACGCCGACACAGTCAGATCGTCAGTAATGTTACCAACGTAGCTTGCGCTCATGATGTCACCACCACGAGAGCGGAGGAAGCCACCAGAGGCTGCACCAATAACACCAGTGTTCGGGTTATAACGGTTATTAGTTTCAGTCACGTCACGACGGTCTGAATAACCAAATAAACTTAAACGGTGACCTTCGGTAATATCCCAGTCAATTTTGCTACCCCAGAACAGGTTGTCGCCACCGCTGGCTTCTTGTACGCGATAATTGTTGGTCGCAGCAAAACGGGTATTGCCTGTGGTGTATTCTTCACGGCTATCACGCGGGTTGATAATACCGTAGAAAAACAGTTTATCTTCGATCAGCGGACCGCCGGCAGAGAAAGACATGTCGCTATTGTGTGATTTATCCAGAGTTGAATCATAGAATACTTCACTGCCGCCTTGCTGGGCGTAAGATTTTTTGCCATCGCCAGCTAACCCACTTGGCTGATGGAAAGCGGTGAAACCAAATTCCCACTCATTGGTACCGCCTTTGGTTGCGGCGTTGGTCACACCACCAGTAGCACGACCATACTGTGCAGAGAAACCACCTGTTTTAACCTGGAACTCTTTATAAAATTCAAATGGTACTGAACCACAACCAAGACCCTGACGGGTGTTAGTCACTTCCAGACCGTTGATGTAACAAGCGTTCTCAGCGACAGACGAACCACCAAAAGATGCTGTGTTACCGAAACGGGAATCACCACGCACAGCACCTGGCGCTAATAACTGAATTGAAGTCAGGTTGCGTGCAACAGGTAAACGGTCGATTTCAACTTCACCTAACACCAGACCTGAGTCAGTTGATGATAAATCGATAGATTGCAAACGGGCACCCGATACGGTAATGACTTCAGTGCCATCCGTTGGTGCGGCAATTTCGAATTTAGCCGTCGTGTTCGAACCCAGTGACAAGCGGATATTGTCCTGAGCTACTACTTTGCCGTTACTTTCAATGGTAACCACATAGCTGCCTACCGGTAACTGACTGAAACGGAAGTTACCATTTTGGTCAACACCCATTTCACGACTGAAACCAGTTTTTGGATCAACAGCTTTTACTTTGATACCAGCGCCACCCTGAGTAATGCCAGCGACACTACCGACTAAATTCGAAGTATCAGCAGCATATGCGGATGCAGATAAACCTAATACGGCAGAAACTGTGATTGCGGCGAGGGACCGCTTGAAACGTGATGTTCCGTGATTGGATTTCATTATTATTCTCCAAGTTATTGTCTAGGGGAGATTATGTTTTTCTCCCTCGAAACTAGATGTAACACAAAAAACCTTGCTTGCAAATGGATAATTCTTACTCAGATAAAAAAATTCGTCGCAAAAATGAACTTTTTTGAACAAACGCAAACACGTACAAAAAACATACAAACCCTAAGGGTGGACAGAATTAAGGAACAAAAAACATCTGAAGAACCATAAAACCAATTGTGCATACTGCCCTGGCGATTTAGAGCAAAACATACACAATCTTTCCTATTTATTTGTTTTTCTTCGTGTTTTTTTTCGGCATTTTATGTTGATTTTTTTGCAATCATGCCATGACTTCGTCGTTTGCTGCGCCCCAAAAAGCGCAGATAACCGGGGCAGAATTTATAACAATGCTAAAATTCCAGAGCTCGCAGATGCTGGAGGATGGTAAATTTGTAAGTAAAGATCACTTGATTTGCCACAATTGTGGTAGGTGCTGTTGATACCAACTGTCATCGGCTGGCCAGTGTAAGTGCTGAAAAAGTTGCTGCAGACCGGTCAGGGGCGCATTGAACTGTAATGGTTGCTGCGTCACCGGATGACGGATGTGTAACAGAATGGCAGTTAATAATAAACGTTGCACTCCTGTGTGCTGACTAAATGCCCGATTTTGCTTGCCATCACCATGGGTGGTATCACCGATAATCGGATGGCGTAAATGTGCCAGATGACGACGTAGCTGGTGCTTACGTCCAGTCAATGGTTGTAATGCAACTAAGCTAAAGCGTGCTGTAGGATAGCGGCCAGCGGCAACCGGCAGTTCTGTATGCGCCAAAGGCCAGATCCGGGTTTGGGCTGACTGAGCGACTTTGTCCTGCCGCGCTTTTTTATCCGCAATCGCATCCAGCTGTTCTTTTAATGGATAATCCACTAACTGCGCCTCTTTCAGATGGCCACGAACCACCGCCAGATACATTTTTTGCCACCCCTGCTGCTGTTGCTGTTCGGTCAGCACGCGCGCTATTTCTGCTGACAGCGCAAACACCAGCACCCCTGACGTCGGCCTGTCTAACCGGTGCACCGGAAACACATGCCGGCCCAGTTGATTGCGTAAGGTTTGCAGCACAAACAGGGTTTCATGTTTATCCAGAAATGAACGATGCACCAACATGCCAGCGGGTTTATCAATGGCCACCAGATACTCATCCTGGTACAGAATGGTCAGTAACGGCACCACAGGTTTTGTCACTGCGGCGAATTCAACATCAGCAGCCTGCACTTTGTCGTCCTTTTGTATTGCACAGCAGTTGATCCAAATCGGCGAGATGCTGCATCAGCACCAATTTTTTAGCACAGATCGGCGCTAAGCTTTGTTCAGCCATCACGCTGATAGCGCTATTTGCCGGTAAAGGCAGCTGCCCTTCCACCAAAGCGCGCATTCTTGGCAGAAAGACAAACTGCAACCATTGCGCAAAAGACAAAGTGTCGCAGCAAAACGGCAGTGTGCTGGCCAGGGCGGCACTATCAGGCGGCACCGCACTCCACAACTCTAATTGGCGGAGTTCAGCTTCTATTTGGTTGAGCAACAAGGCGGTTTGCGGATACATGCTAAAATTCCCAACTTTTGCAAAGCCGTCATTGTAACATGACGAACGAAACCCTATTGTCTGCAACTGACAAAATCAGATCCAGGAGAAAACATGAGTTCTGTCGCTGTACTTATCGTGTTGATGCTTATCGCTTATCTATTTTTGATGCAGCGCCGGCAAGATGAAAGAGCCATCGCTTTGGCCCGCCAGTTATGTCAGCAACAGCAAGTCCAATATCTGGATTGCGCCCGTGATAGTCATCAATTTATTCAGCTGCAAGGCAAACGCGGTTTTCGTACTTTGTATCTGGTGGATTTTAGTGGGGATGGTGAAAGTCGATATCAGGCGCAACTGTGGCTCAAAGGCTTGCGGTTAGCTGATTTTGTGTTACCGGCCTTTAAAATCTGAGTCTGATGAAAGCACGATGAAACAGCACAACTCAAGCTGACGTGCCAGAGAGCGGCATTAGTCAGCACAGGCCGCAAGTTTTGCTGGCAGTTGCCCGGTCAGCCAATCTTTCAGCATCACCCAGTCAGCAGCCAGGCTGTACCATGGATGCTGAAAAGTGGCGGGTTTGTTGTGTTCAATAAAAAAGTGCCCAATCCAGGCAAAACCATAACCAACCAAGGGTAATAACCAAACCCACTGCCATTGTTGGCTGACAAGCAGCCAGGCCAATACGGCCAGTACCAGAGCGGAGCCGAGATAATGACAAGCCCGGCAAGCAGCCTGGCGGTGCTGGCTTAGATAAAATGGGTAAAATTCGGCAAAACTGGCAAACTGCATCATCAATTCTCTTTCTTTAGCGTTCAGGGCGTTTGGCCCTGAATAATAAGCTGCCACTGACGGTATTAAACACCAAGTCTGCCACTTTTTGATAATCATCCTGATGAAACAATGCCAGATTTTTTTCCAGCGTCACAAACACGCCAATCCCCTCGGATGTGGCGTCCTGATCGACCCAATGGTCAATCGCCAGTAAAAACTGCCGCATCGCACCGCTGTGATGATAACTGGGATTACGCGCCAGAAAGGCAAGCATATGGTAATGCTCTGCCGGCATCGCCGCATGAATTTTTTGCTCCTTCTCCAGCATTTGGCGGGTCGATAACACACCAGCGGTTAACAGCATTTTTAGCCGCCAATGCCAAAATCTGTCGCCGCTGAGAACTGAGGCAGGCGTCGTGATACAGGCCACCCCCAACAGAGTATCGGCTTGCATTAAGCCTAAAATCGGCTGCCCGGCTTGCCAAAATGCAGCCAAATCTTCCCGAATGGCAGAGCGTAAGCGTTTTTCATAATCCGGCAACTGCGAGCGAAAAATCTGCATCAACAAGGGGTCATCATGATAGGCGGTGTACAAAATAGAAGCAGCCAGTTTCAGTTGCTCGGCATTGAGTAATTCGACCCGAAGCGGCTGCTGATCATGCTCAGCAGTCATTTCAGTCGCAACAAGTGAGGGATCGGCGAAGGTCATCCAAAAGTCCTGTCAGTGCATCAAGTCTTCAACCAACATAGCAGGCTATACCAAAGGCGCCAGTGGTGAGCGGTAAAACACCACTCACCACTTTGTCACAGTTATAACTGCAGGTAAGCTTTCTCCCCCCAGGCGGTTAACACACCGGCGGTAAAAATCAGCGCGGTACATTCATCTTTGGTGGTGATGCCATCGCCATGGGTATGATGCGTGCGGTAAAACAATACCTCGACGGTTTGGCTATCTTTTTGCAAAGATTCCGAAAAGTCGGGTACCCCTAAATGACTGCGGATGGATTGTTGACTGGCACCAAGCTGCAATTGACTGATGTAACTTTGATTTTGCTGCTGTATTTGCATGGTTTTACTGGAGCTGCTGTCATGGTCATCATCATTGATTGCGATCACACAACCTGACAACAGCGTGATAACGAAGGCCATAGCGCTGAATTTTATAAACTTTTGCATAGAGTTTCCTTTTACCTATCAATGCATCATTCGACCTGATGATGTCATGCCTGCGCTAAAGCAAATTGAATGCCACAATATAAGTCTATTAAATTCACTAGCTTGCATTATCGCACTCGCTTAAACACTTAGTTGGATGGTAAATTGAACCACTTTTTGGTAAAAAACACGCCCCCTATGAATGACAGCTTCCAGCAAGTATGCCGACTTGCATCACAACTGCAGGCCGAAGGCAAAACCCCGAGTCTGGCCTTAATCCGGGCCAGAGCAGGCAAAGGTGTTGATGCACTGGCTTTATTCAGCGCTTATCAGCAGTGGCGTGCCAACCCACCCAGTCAGATGGAGCAAGCTGCTTTGGAGCACATCACCAAGCCGGCTCCGGCCTCCCCCCCTGAACCTGCAGTGGCCGATATCACAGCTCTGCAACAGGATATCCGCCGTTTAGAGCACAAAGTCGATCAGCTTAGTCAACTTATTCAACAATTATTAGCAGCGGAGCAGCGCTGATGTGGGTCGCAGAACTGGCGTTTAAAATTATTGCCGATACCAGTTATCCGCAAGCAGAAGCTGCAGTGCGCCGTTATCTGGAAGCGCTGATTTTTAATGGTCAGGTACTGGGACGGGAATTTCCGACTTATTTTGCTGGTGATCAATTTATCAGCCGCGTCATTCTGCCGGCGGAAAATGCGCTGCAACAGCAACATCACAGCAGTAAAGGCCAACAACAGTTGCTGGCTCTTGGCGAGGCTGGCCTGGCTTTTCCAAAATTACAGCTGCTTGGACAAGATCTGATGTCCAATCATACCGATCCCTGCCAGAGTCCGGCAGCGCTGATTTTGTATTGCCGCTTTGGTTTTACCAATTCAGCGTTGTATTGTGCTGAACATTTTGCGCCCTTGCCGCTTTACCTATTGCCGCCTACTGCTGGTGTTGATCATGAAGACTTGGTGCGCTGGCAGTTGCAATATCAAGCACTGGATGAAATTCAGATGCAGGAACAACGGGTATTGTTAAAGACGCCGGAGCAAAGTTTGCAGTCTTTACACAGTCAACTGAATCTGCAGGGGCGGCGTTTTGCCCGTAAACTAGCAAGCCGTTTACAAAAACCGGTGTATTACGCTTTATACAGTGGCAGCAGCCAGGATTGCAGCCTGGAAGCTGATAAATGTTGCCCTGGCTGCGGTGGTGAATGGCGTCTCAGTGAACCTTGGCATCAATTATTTGATTTTTGCTGCCCTTCTTGTCAGTTAGTCAGCAATATTGCCTGGCAATGTCAGTAACCACAGTGCTCAACAAAATCCAGTTATGGTTTGCTCCATAACTGGATTGGCACAGTGCAGCTTGATTAAATTTTCGCCGAACACTCAGGTTAAAGCCTGGCCGAAGGTTATGCCTGCGCGACCGACAGCTGCTGTAAAAATGCGCCGAGCGAATCGGCCAACTTTTCTTTGACTTCAGTGCCCGCCCGCTCCAGATAGACTTCACCACTGCTATTAAGCACTGACAACATCATATCGTCATCATCCGTCACCGCGAAAAAGATGGTTTCGCGTTGCTTTAACCGCCGTTTCATCAGAATGTGCGCGATGATATTTTGCTGTAGCCGCTCAAAATCAGCCTGGTGCCAGACCATCAGCAACTCGACCGGGCCACGTGGGTGCTGCAATGGCAGACCGGCGCCATAAAAAGCGCTGAAAAAGGCTTTGATTTCGGCGTTCAGCGTCAGTTCCAAGGCTTGTTCCAAACCAGAAAAATCAGCGCCGTCGGTGTTTTCGACCGGCCACCAACAAACCAGCTCAGCGTCCACGTCACCATACTGACAGGGTGATTGCAGCTCTGGATCAGCATAACTGCGCCACACGGCACCGTGGTTTGCAGCCTGTTGCTGCGCTTTTTGCAATAAATCGGCAAAAAGCCGGGTAACTTCGACCATAACTGGGTGGGATCCTGTGATAAAATTGCCTCATTCTAACCGGTCCGAGCTAAACATGACAAAACCTGATGAATCTTTGTTGTCCCATTTAACTTTGGGCAAGATCACGGCTTATGCCGACCAGTACGACGCCAGTCTGCTGCAGCCTGTGCCCCGTCAACTTGGCAGAGATGCAATTGGCTTAACAGCTGAGCAGCCATTGCCATTTTATGGCCATGATATCTGGCATGGTTATGAACTGTCGTGGCTGAACCATAAAGGTAAACCTATGGTAGCATTGGCTACTTTTGTCGTCCCTGTGACTTCGGCCAATCTGATTGAATCCAAATCTTTTAAGTTATATCTCAACAGTCTGAATCAAACCCGTTTTCGCGATATCAGCCAGTTGTATCAAACCTTAGTCACTGACTTGTCTGCCTGCGCCGGCGATACAGTGGCGGTGACCATCCATCATGTTAATGAACTGATCGCATTTCAACCGACCTGGATCCAGGGCCGTTGCCTGGATGATCTGGACATTGCAGTAGATCAGTACGAGTTTGATGCTTCTTTATTAAAACTATCGGCAGACGGCCAGCCGGTTGAAGAGAAACTGCATTCACATTTGCTGAAATCAAATTGCTTGATCACCTCGCAACCAGACTGGGCCAGCGTGTTTATCCACTACCGTGGCGCCGCCATCTGTCATGAAAGTTTATTGCGTTACCTGATCAGTTTTCGCAATCACAATGAATTTCATGAACAATGTGTCGAGCGGATTTATCTGGATTTGCAACGGCATTGCCAGCCGGATTTTCTTGCGGTATACGCCTGTTATACCCGCCGTGGCGGCTTAGACATTAATCCACTGCGCAGCAGTGAACCTTATACCCCACCGAATATCCGCCTGACCCGGCAATAACAGCACTGCAGCTGCTATCGACCCTGTCACTGAATGAACTCAGTGCAAGGGTCGACATCAGTGTTGGAGGCACTGTAATTATTTCGTTTTCACCGGCGCAGGTTTTGCCAGGGCGACCCCAAGCCAGGCCTGATGGTAAGCTTTTTGTTGTCGGTCTGGCGCCGCGACTGGCTCAATTTTGCCAGGTTCAGCCGGTAACTGGGCCAGTTTCAGGCTTTTCTCCAGCAAACGACCGCTGCGGAATAAGGTTAGCTTGATGCTTTGTTCTGCTTTATATACCTTCAGCCGGTTGGCCAAGGGTTCAGTCAGTTGCAGGCCATCCAGCGCAATGATTTGATCCTCTGCTGTTAATCCTGCCTGCCAGGCCGGCGAATCCCGCTCGACTTTACTGATCTGTTCCAGTCCGTGCTCAAATTTACTGCTGATGCCGGTCCAGGCCTGCTGCTTTTTCGCTTTGATCCGCTGCAAACCGGCCGCAGCCAGTATTTCGTCAGCTTGCAAGGTCAACGGCGATTCGACCTGTTGTTGCCAGAAACTTTGCAGTGACTGCCCCGTCAATTCAGCTGCGATTTGCTGAACATCTGTGGCAGTGAAGGCTGTGGTTTGACTGAATCGACGATATAACTCCTGATGTAAAGTCGCATAGCTGGCTTTGAGCCCCGACTGCTGCAAGATAAAATGATCCAGCATCCAACTGACCAGGTAACCTTCGCTGTATATGTTGACACTAAAATTGTCGGCATGGTCACCACCCAGACTGATCCAGTTATCAAAGCTACTTTCGGCAACGGACTGCACTTGCGCCCCGGGTAACCGTTCAAATCTGTCCAGCCGCTTGGCTAAATCAGCATAAAACTCGGCATGGGTCATTAAACCAGCCCGTAACAACAATTGATTTTGGAAATAGCTGGTGGAACCTTCCGAGATCCACAACAGTTTGCTGTAATTCGGTTGCAAATAATCATAAGGCACCATTTCAGCAGGCCGGTATGCTTTGACGTTCCAGGTATGGATCAACTCGTGCGCCGCAGTGGATAAAAAAGCCAGATAGTCGGCGCGACTGGCAAAACTAAAGCGCTCGCGTTGGATCACAGTAGAGTTTAGATGCTCAGTGGCACCTTTGGCGCCACCTGTGGCATGAATAATAAACACATAACGTTGATAAGGATAACCCTGCCAAATAGAGGGCGCCTGCGCCACCAGTTTTTGTAAATCCTTCACCAGCTGTGCTGCGTCATAATTGCCCTGCCCCCAGATCACCACTTCATAATCGCGCTGATCGGCTTTAAAGGTAAAAGCCTGATGCACACCGGTTTCAATCGGTGAATCAGCCAGCACATCGTAATTGGCAGCGATAAATTGGTGTGGGTTATCCCCCTGCGGCATACCCGAGGTGCTGCGCCAGCCGGCCGGCACCTGTAACTGCACTTTCACCGGCTGTAACCGCTGCGCCGGATGATACATCAGCACTGCACTGGCATTAAGATAAGCATGAGTATCATCAATATGCCGGGTGCGTTGATCAAGCTGATTGGCATAAAGTTGGTAACGCACTTTCACCACACCAGCAGTTTCAGTTTGAAACTTCCAGCTGCTCTTTTCTGTTTTTTCAAAAGCTAAAAGCTTACCTGTCGCATCCTGAACCTGAAAATGCCGGACTCCATTTGCCAGATCAAGGATCTGGTATTTACCGCTACGCCAAGCCGGCATACTGACTTGATGCGAACCGGCTGCAACTTCAAATTTCATTTCAATATCAGCCAGATGATGCTCTGGCGCCGTGATTGAGATCTGATATTCAGTCTCAGCCTGCACTGCAGTGGCAGACCACAGCACCAGGCATCCAAAACCAAACAAGGTGGATAAAAATCGTTTCATATTGACTCTCATTGGCAAAATTTTCCGGAAATTAAGCGAATTAACTGACAATAGCTATCGTTTTGCGATGAAGCTGTACAGAAATGCTTTCAGAATTTATGTAACCCAACATGAAACATTACAAAATGACTTTTACTTTCGAAACGAAATATGTTTAAATTATCGGCGTTGGTGCCAGACACACCAACCCAACCAATCATTGTAAGGAACGCTGGTATGAACCATCTTACCTCTGCAGAAGAACAAACCTGGTTACCCTACTACCTGACCAGGAAATAATGAACCAGAGTCCTGCAAGGACCTGAAAATAGCGGGCTACAGGCCCGCTGTTTTTTTTAAGCGCTATATCTGCGCATTTCTCTTTATTAACGATATACTTACCGCCATAGCAACCGACATCAGATGCAGGAATACTTTGGTAGTGGACTCAGACAGCGCACTGAAACAACAACTTGCAAACGCGTTAAAAGCCCGCAAACAGCTGGAGGATACCTATGACAGTCAGTTTAAAATTCTGTCGCAGTTTGTCGCCCGCCTGACGTTGGTATGCAAAGGTATTGATATCGAGCTGGATAACAAACTAGCCAAACTGCGCACTGAACTGAATAAAAGCGTTGATTTAGAAAAAATTCTGCCGCTGATAGATGCCACCAATGAACATTTAAAAGCGCTGGATTCCCGGCAGCAGCAGGAAGTAAAAAAAGCCCAACTTAGCTTGGTTGAAGCGGGAAAATTACTGCAAAAACAACGCGGCTTACCAAATCAATTAAGACGGGATCTGCGGGATTTACTGACAAAAGTGGATGAACCAGCGCCCAGTGTCCAAGCCTTTTTACCCCATCTGACCAATCTGACCGAATTATACCAACTGGCGCTGAATGCCAGGCAGAGTGAAGACATTGAAGGTATCGCAGAGGATCAGCAATTCCAGAGTATTTGCCGGCAAATTTCCGCTGAATTGACCCAATTGCTCAGTGAGTTGGCCTTTGAAGGCCAATATGCCAAAGCGATTGAAGCGATCCGGCTTAGCCTGTTGTCTGAACTTGGCATCGAAAAACTGCTGGAAAGCTGTTTGCGTACCATTGAAATCATCATTTCCAGCATTAATGATGAACGCCAGTCAGCCCAGCATTTTCTGCTGAAACTGAATGAAGCCTTATCCACAGTGCAACAAGCACTGACGACTTCGCTGACTGCCAGTAATAATATTCAGCATAAGATGCAACTACTCAATCAGCAGATTGAGCAGCAAATAGACATGCTGGGTCAACACACTCAATCTGCAACCTCACTGGAACAACTGCAGCTGCTGGTGTCAGAGAAATTAGGCTCCATCAGTGCTTCGCTCAAAGACAAAGAGCAACTGGAAAGACAAGAGCGCGAGATGCTGGCGCGGGCTGTTCAGGATATGGAACTGCGGTTAAAAGGCCTGGAACAGGAAGCCAATCAGTTTAAAAAACGGCTGGCGGAACAGAAATTCCGCAGTTTACAGGATGCGCTGACAGAATTACCGAACCGGGCAGCCTTTGACGAACGTTATGATCTGGAAGTCAAGCGGATGAAAAGATCTGGCAAACCTTTGTCAGTGGTGCTGGCCGATGTGGATCATTTTAAAAACATCAACGACAGTTACGGCCACAGCGCCGGCGATAAAACGTTAAAAGTCATCGCCAAGGCGTTAAAGCAAAGTTTGCGCGATACTGATTTTATTGCCCGTTATGGTGGGGAAGAATTTATTTTATTATTCCCGGAAACCCCTTTGGAAGATTTGTCCGGCCCGCTGAATGCGATTCGGGAAAAAATCAAACGGATCCCATTTAAGTTTAAAGACACCAATGTGCCAATCACCATTTCATTTGGTGCCACTCAGCAAAAATCCAGTGACAGTCAGCGCGAAGCCTTTGATCGGGCTGATGAAGCCTTGTACGATGCCAAACGTAATGGCCGCGATAAGGTCATGTTCAAGTCATAACCGCAACATTACTGAGACCCGGTGTGCAACGTCTGCCAGGACGGGCTCAGCTCGCAAGGAGTAGACGATGCATGTGCAGTTAAACCCGCTCGGAGCTATGGACTTATTGTCTCAGCTGGAAGTTGATCAATTGCAGCAAAACGCTGACAGTGACATCTTCCGGCTGTTTCGCAACTGTTGTCTGGCCGTGCTGAATGTCGGTAGCCATACCGACAGCTCGGCCGAAATTTATCAACAATTTCATGATTTTAATGTAAAGCTAATCGCCCGGGAACGCGGTATTAAAATCGAGTTATTCCAGCCGCCAGCCAATGCTTTTGTTGATGGACAGATTATCAAAGGCATCCACGAACATCTGTTTGCGGTGCTCAGAGATATTTTGTTTTATCACACCCAGCAACATCCGGTACCGCAGCGGTTCAATGGCGAAACCAGTGACCATATCACTCATGGTGTCTTTAATATTTTGCGCAACGCCAGAGTGATTAATTCCGGCACAGAACCCAATCTGATTGTGTGTTGGGGCGGTCATTCCATTAACGAAACTGAATACAAATACACCAAAGAAGTTGGCTATCAGTTGGGGTTACGTGGTTTGGATATCTGCACAGGTTGTGGTCCTGGCGCCATGAAAGGCCCAATGAAAGGCGCCACTATTGGTCACAGCAAACAACGGATCCGCCATGGCCGTTATCTGGGTTTAACCGAACCCAGCATTATTGCCGCCGAACCACCCAACCCTATTGTCAATGAGTTGGTGATCCTGCCTGATATTGAAAAACGGCTGGAAGCTTTTGTCCGCACCGCCCATGGCATTATTATTTTCCCTGGTGGCGCCGGTACCGCCGAGGAGTTGCTCTATCTGCTGGGGATTATGCTGCATGAGCAAAACCGTGAACAAGTGCTGCCAGTGATCCTGACCGGTCCACAACAAAGCGCGGCTTATTTTACTGAGCTACAGCACTTTATTGAACAGACCCTTGGCAGTGAAGCGCTCAAACTGTTTGAAATTATTATTGATGATCCGGCACTGGTGGCACAAAAGCTGAAACAAGGCTGCGCCGAAGTCCGGCAATATCGTAAAATGGTCGGTGATGCCTACCACTTTAACTGGACCCTAAAAATAGACAGTGACTTTCAACATCCATTTGCCCCGACTCATGCCAATATGGCCGGGTTGGATTTGCATCTGGAACAAGATAAAGCCAGTCTGGCGGCGAATTTGCGCCGGGCCTTTTCCGGCATTGTGGCGGGGAATGTCAAAGATGAAGGGATCAAGGCTATTAACCAGCACGGGCCTTTTGTCTTGGCCGGCGAACCAGCGTTGATGACGCTGATGGACCAACTGCTGGAGGCTTTTGTCAGCCAGGGCCGGATGAAGTTGCCAGGCAGTAAATACATTCCTTGCTACCAAATCGCCCGCTAACCAACTGCCTGCCCGCCGTTTTATCGCGGCAGGCAGGCATTAATCCGATCCGGCCGGACAGCGGCACAGAACTCAGTTAACATAAAGCTGCATCTTGCCAACACTGGCAGGCTTTTTGAATAACTTTTCCAGAATTGATAACAGCGGGCAAAACAGCACTGTTGGCGACTTGCTAACTGCTCTGCCACCGCTGGTGGAGTAATTGGCATGAAAAAGCGGTTCTGGTGGTGGATCATTCCGGCGATTTGTTTATATCCACTGCTGACTTGGCTGGTACTAAATTTTTATCCGGATGAGCCATCCCGCATGCAGTGGAATGATCGGGAAGCATTTAACCGCAAATATATTGCCCAACTAGCGCAGTTGCCGCCACCGGAGCGGCAACAAGTGATTGGCCGGCTCGGTGGCCCGGACATCACGGAAGCGGTGAAAGTGCAAAACGATATTTATCAGTTAATGTACTACCGGACCAAGAGAGCGATTTCTGATGGCATCACCACCAAAGATGAGTGCAGCCCGCTGCTCTTTAAAAATCAGCGCTTAATTGCGATAGAAGCACAGGCTCTGAGCCAATATCAACAAGCGGTTCAGTCTGCATCATGAGTAAAGCGCGCCAGCAATTATGGCAGGCCTATCAGGCACTGGAATTGTATTTCCAGCAAGCTGCAGCAGGTGGCACTGAGTCAGCCTTAATCAATGACGCTGAACGACTGGCGGCGCAGTTTTGTCAGGCTGGCCATAACCAGAGCTTGTTGTTCAGCCAATTGTCGCTAACGCCGGCCGAATTTGGTTACTGCAGCCAGTTGGCGATGAAACAATGGGTGTTGTTAGCGACGCTGGCTAAACAGCTGCAATGGCCGGCCGCTTATTCTGAAGATTTGCTGGCCTGTGCTTTATTCCGGCTGACAGCCGTTGCAGTCAATCTGCCTGCAGCTGTGGCCGAACAACAGCAACAGTTACTGCATAAAGCTGGTTTATACCGCTTAAAGTTATCCGGTGCCGCCTTTAGCCACCGGCAGTGGCGGCAACTCCTGACCGACAGCAGTCTGCCAAACGGGCAAAAAACTGCATGGCAACTGCTGCCCAATGCCAATGCCATCCAGCTCTGTTGCCAGCTGGCCTTTGCCATCACCCCCACATTACAGCGCCCGGCCGTCGGGTTAGAACAGGCGTTACGGGCCTTGTGTTTGCAAAGCGCGCACTCACAATTACATCCGCTGGCTTGGCAATTGGCTGCTGTGGGCCCGGCCTTGTATCTGTGCGGTCGATTTTGCAGTGACAGTATCGGCAATTTGCAATTGATTACGGCAATCAGGCCGGAACTCACGGGGCATTTGTTTGATATCACTACGAAAAAGTTAATCAGCCAGCATCAGGCTATCACAGAATCCAGTCTGAAATTGCTCGCGCCGCGCCGGTTGCCTGAGTTGCAATGGCTGGATTACTTCAGTACCGCCAGTCACGAAGAGTTGCCTTTATTACCAGCGCTGGATTTACTGCAACTGCATCAGTTGGATCCCAATCAGTCGATCCGGCAACAAGTACACTGGCTGCAACAATATCCGCAGTATGGCGATTTTCTGCTGCAACAGGCCAGCATCCTCAATCGGCAACAAAAAACGGTTTGTGGACTGCAGCATGCAGTCGCGTTGATTGGTACTGAGCGACTGCCACAACTGCTCAAACAAGCCTGGCTGCAGCAACAAATTAGTGCACTGGCCCAACCTTATCGCAGTTGGTTTGCTCAGTTCAGTTATTGTCTGGCACAAGCGTTGTTGCTGTTAACTGCCCAACAACCGGCGCTTGAGTTAAACCAGACCCAGGCACAATTGCTGGCCAGTTGCTTTAGTTTGACCTTACAGCAGGATGAGCGTTGCCGCTATTTACCGCTGCAGGCGGCTGGCAGCAAGTTGTCGCCACTGGTGCATCAGTGTTACCAAAATTGCTGGCAAAGCACTGAATTACCTAGACAAACCGCGATGCTGGCGACCAGTATGGGGTTGCCGCCACTCTGGCAAGAGGCGATATTAAACTTTCGTCAATATACTGATGTAACGCCGCCTTTTCGTCCGGCCTTGCAAGCCAGGCTGGTACTGGCATTTGCATTGCAACTGACTGAAGCCTTGTTTTATGGGGTGGTTGCAAGGCCACAACAAAGTGAGCAACTGTACTTACAACTGTGTCAGGCACTGCAGTTACCTGCCGCTAACTGGTTGCATTGGTTACAACGTTTAAGCGCTTCAGCGCACAGCGTCTGGCCAATACAACCGGACTTGTAGTTTTCTTACAACAATACTGCTATCACTTTGGATTATTCCCGCTATTTCTTGCCGTTATGACCGCTGGTCGGCACTCAACTGGAAACGAATAACGAAAAATGCTAGGATCACGCCGTTCTTGTAGCCGCCCTTAAACTTGCGGCGCACCTTGTCAGACATATGTCTCCCCCCCGAATCAGTTAATGTAAGGAATCCTATGAGCGCGCAAACTATTACCGTGATCAAAGGCGATGGTATTGGTCCAAGCATCGTTGAAGCTGCGATTGCTATTCTGGACAAAGCCGGTTGTAATTTTCAGTATGAATATGTCGATGCCGGTCTGACCGCACTGGAAAAAAGCGGTGATTTGTTACCACAAGCCACACTGGATGCGATTGCCCGCAACAAAATCACTTTAAAGGGTCCACTGACGACCCCTGTTGGTGAAGGTTTTACCTCAATCAATGTGACCTTGCGGAAAAAATTTAATCTGTATTCCAACGTCCGTCCGGTGATTTCATTCAAGGGTACTAAAGCCCGTTATGACAATATCGATATCATCACAGTGCGGGAAAATACCGAAGGCATGTACTCAGGTGCTGGCCAGGTGGTGAAAAATGAAGGCGAATTGGCGGAAGCCATGAGCGTCGTGACGCGCGAAGGTTCAGAGCGTATTGTCGAATTTGCCTTTGAACTGGCACGGCGGGAAAACCGCAAAAAAGTCACTATTGTGCACAAAGCCAATATCCTGAAATCAACTTCTGGCTTATTTCTGAAAACCGCCCGTGAAGTGGCTGCGCGTTACCCGGATATTCAGGCCAGCGAAATGATTGTGGATAACGCCTGTATGCAACTGGTGATGAACCCGCAACAATTTGATGTCATTGTCACCACTAACTTGTTTGGCGACATTCTGTCCGATTTATGTGCCGGTTTAGTCGGTGGCCTCGGCATGGCGCCTGGCGCCAATATCGGCAAAGATTGCGCGGTATTTGAAGCAGTGCACGGCAGTGCGCCGGATATCGCCGGCAAAAACCTGGCCAACCCAAGCTCAGTGATCCTGGCGTCAATTCAGATGCTGGAATACCTCGGCATGCAGGAAAAATCAGCCAAAATTCTGGCAGCTCTGACCGATGTTATTGCCAGCGGCGATCGCACCACCCGCGATTTAGGCGGCAGCCACGGCACCACCGACTTTACTGCGGCGATGTTGGAACGGTTATAAATCCGGCAAACAACCCGCTGGTCATTCGCCCTGTCCCCGGTTTTATACCGGGGATTTTTTTGCAACATAAACCCTGATATAGCTCAAGTCGATATTTTTTTGCTATGGTAAGGTGTTGCAGCAAAACATGATCTGGGCCGGGGATAAAAGATGGATTGGTTGATGAGCCTTTATACCACGATAGAACGCACTTTTTTCGATACGCTGAGCAAGAAAATCATCGGCAATATCGGTTTCCTGACGATTATTTTCTGGCTGGCGCTGGTGTTTGCTTATCCGGCCGATGGCTCGGCCGGAAGTGGCTGGTGGATCACCCTGATCGGTGGCAGCCTGGCATTTTTCTTTACCATTTTTTATCTGATTTTTCTGATTGTACGGCCGGTACAGGCGCTGGTGAAAGCACTGCACGAAGCCAACCGCAAAGGCACAGATCTGAATCATCAGTTGCCGGCTTTTACCTATGATGAATTTCGTACCTTGTCAGAGGAGTATAATCAGTTTGTCAGTCAGTTAGGCCAATTACTGACTGGCTTACATCAGCAGTCGCAGCATACCCATCAGATCAATGAGCAGGTCAGTTCTGCAGTCAAAACCACCCGCCATCATCTGCACGATACCGAACAGCGCAGTGAACAAATCCGCAGTGAAAGTGATCATGTACTGGAGCATCTGGCCACTATTGTCAGCAATAGCGATCAGATGAATCAGGTGGCGCACAGCACAGTGCAAAGTGCATCCAACGCCAGTCAGAGTATGGGGACGCTATCCAAACAACTGGGCGGTATTGTCAGTCTGCTGGAAACCTTTGGCGCCACAGTGCAGGGGTTACAGCAAAACTCGGAAAACGTGCGGCAAATTCTGCAAATGGTAGAAAACTTCTCTGATCAAACGAATTTATTGGCGTTAAATGCGGCTATTGAAGCCGCCCGCGCTGGTGAAGCCGGTCGTGGTTTTGCCGTGGTGGCCGACGAAGTCCGTACACTTGCAGCAAAAGTGAATGACGCCACCCGGCAAATTTCAGGTTTTCTCAATGATATGGAAAGGTTGGTGCGGGAAACCAAACAAGAATCTGAGCGTCTGAACCAACAAGCGGCCCAGGCACAACAGGATATCGGCGCCACCAATAACGAATTTGGCCAGTTACAACAGCAACTGGATCAGGCGCAACAAGGGGTGGCGCAAATCACCCAATCTGTCGTGCAACTGGAACAGCGTTATCAGCAAACCCATCAGCATTTAACCGCCATTGAACAAGGCACGACCGATGCTTATCAGCAAATGTCTTCCATTGAAACTGCTGGCCATACCCTGCTCAAGGCCACGGCGGATACGCAGCAACAACTGAGCAGATTTGGCCACCGCTAACTAAGTTCAAGACTAAGCTCAGGGGCTGGCAACGGCCCTGAGCTGCATTTTTATTCACTTCGCCCTTTTTGCTCCACCAGTTGCAGTACCGCCGGATGGGTGAGTTTGCGTTCAGGTGAGATGGCATAAAACACTTCGCGGACCGCTTCGGTTCGTCCTATCACCTGCACCTGATATTGCTGGCAAATATTCTGCTCGATTTGACTTGGTGCCGAAAAAATACCAAGTCCTTGTTGACCAAAAGATTTCATCAACGCACTGTCATCAAATTCAGCAACGATTTGCGGCACTATCTGTTGCTGTTCAAACCAGCCTTCTAATCGTTGCCGGATGATCGATCTTTTGCTCTGTAACAACATCGGCTGCTGATGCAGGCAAGCCGGAAATGCAGTACCGGCCAAAGCGTCGACCAACAGCGGACTGGCAAAAAAGCTGGTATCTGAACTGGTGATTTCGTGGTTGTACGCTTTGATTGAACTACTTGGCATTAACGGCTGATCACTGAGCACCAGGTCCAGTTTATTCATCGCCAACTCTGCCAATAACGCCGTCTGCTCCCCTTCCCGGCAAATCAGCCGCAGCTGTTGCGGTAACAAGAACACAGGTTTAAGTATTTCATAAATAAAGGCTTTTGGTAGTACGTCAGTGATACCGACAGTAAAGGTCTGCCACTGACTGACATGCTGATGTTTCAGCACTGAACGCAGTTCATCGCCCAGCTGAAAAATATCTTCGGCATAACGATAACTAAGCCTTCCCATTTCGGTCAGTGACCATTTTCTGCCACTACGATTAAATAAAGCACTGCCGGTGCTATGCTCCAGCGCGCTGATCTGGCCACTGATGGTTTGTGGCGTGATATGCAATTGCTCGCTGATGCGGGCAATACTGCCCTCCCTTGCCACCAGATAAAAATAATAGAGCTGATTAAAATTGACCGGCGTCATGTAGCACCTCAAATTTGTATTTCGTTTTTTTCGATATTGCATTCAGATTTATTCGAGTTTACCTTAAAAAAGCCCTGAGGTATAACTGTCGGCACTTATGTTGTGTTGCCACACCGGTATGCAACCTGTTTGTTAAATCACGAGGAGTTGATCATGGATACACTTCGTCAGCACAGTTACGGCAGTACGTTGTCGGCTGTTGAAAGCAATAAAGTGTTACGTAACACCTATACCTTATTGGCGATGACACTGGCGTTCAGTGCCGTCATGGCGGGGATCAGCAGCAGTCTGAATTTACCGCACCCGGGTCTTATTATCACCCTGGTCGGTTATTTTGGTTTGCTGTTTTTCACCACCAAATTCCGTAATAGTGGTTTGGGTTTAGTCGGTGTATTTGGCCTGACTGGTTTTATGGGTTACACCCTGGGCCCGATCATTAACCGTTATCTGGCGCTGCCCAATGGCGGTGAGATTGTAATGCTGGCGATGGCCGGCACCGCCACGATATTTTTCGCCTTGTCTGCTTATGCCCTGGTGAAAAAAACCAACTTTAGTTTTATGGGCAGTTTCCTTACCGTTGGGGTGTTGGTGGCATTTCTGGGCGGTCTGGCCGCAATGTTCTTCCAAATTCCGGCGTTAAGCCTGGCGGTGTCTGCCATGTTTGTGTTGCTGATGTCTGGCATGATTTTGTGGCAAACCAGTGAAATTGTGCATGGTGGTGAAACCAATTACATCATGGCAACTGTCAGCCTGTTTGTATCTATTTTTAACCTGTTTACCAGCCTGTTGCAGTTACTTGGCTTTATGAACAGTGAAGACTGAGTCAGTCAGCGCGTGTTGATGTTTGTCTGATAGTGAATGTTTCATAGTACCCCGAGCGACGTGACCTATCCGCTCTTTTGCCCCGGTAATTACCGGGGCTTTTTTTATCTGTTTTTTATTTGTTATTGCGCAGTCCGGGCCGACATTTGGCCGCTGTCCCGGATCAGGCTTTGGCCACACGCTGAAATTTTTTGATAACGATACGCTTCACTGTGACAGAGCAGCGCCCAGTCGGCATCTTTGAGCGCCATATTCAGCCTGGCCATCTCCCCTAACGACAGCAAACCAAAGCTTTGCGCATATTGATAGTCTAACGTCAGCGCGCTGTAATCGCTGATGCCGGCCAATGCTGGCTGCAGCAGGAAATTAAATTTTGGTTTTTCTATCTGCCACAGTAAATGCTGAAATTGCTGCCAGAATGGTGCGGCAACCGCAGCGTCCAACTGGTACAGATATAACCAGCGTTGGCTGGACGGGTCAAACTGCTGACTGAGCAATTGCAACCGGACCTGCTGCAAAAATTGTTGCTGCCGGTGTTGATACGACAGCATCACCACTGCCTGTAATTG
>Ga0114982_1000197_pt1 | contig 32101 bp, 51 predicted proteins | sample Shrwel_input2_FT_FD_87183 | JGI IMG/M metagenome (GOLD analysis project Ga0114982, IMG submission 87183) | Subsurface microbial communities from deep shales in Ohio, USA - Utica-3 well 1 S input2 FT | ecosystem: Environmental > Aquatic > Deep subsurface > Shale gas/oil reservoir > Produced... | reverse complement strand
GGGATATTGATGCGAACGCAATGCGAACGCATAGCGAACGCAATGCGGATGCAATGCAATTAAAGGAAAGTAAAGTAAAAGAAATTAAAGAAAAAGAAATCAAAGTAAATGAGGATTCACATAATGCGATTTTTCGTCAATTATGGAATAATAACATTTGGCTTGAAGGATTAGCAATGAACTGGAAAGCTGATTTAACAGAAGTTAAAAACCATTTGAATACCTTTAGGCAAGAATGTATCTTAAAGGCTGATTTTAAAGAAAACGAAAAGCTTGCCAAGGAGCATTTTTTTAATTGGGTAAAAAGAGGCAACCCAGTACCAAAAAAAGAAAGCAAAGGCAAAAACGTATTTGACGAACTTTACGAGGATTTACAAAAACAAAAACACCTAAACAATGAATGAAATAATTTTAACGCACCTCCGAAAGATGGAGTTTGTATGCGGACTGAAGCAGTTTAAAGAATACAAAAAAGAAGAGGCAAGCGAGTTACTTGGATGCCTCAGTAAATTATTTGGAAGATACGGCTGGATGACTGAGGCAAGAGTTGACTACATCTTGCACGCTGGAATGCGAGGACAATACGGCGATTTTTATCACGTAAACGAAAAGACCGTAAGCGTTTGGATAAATCAGTATTATGCGCACCACCAAAGTCAAATTGTGCAGGAAGTGCAAGCTTTAAACAACAAAGAAAAGGAGCCAAGCAACGAAGAGATTGCCTACTGGATTGAAGTTGGTAAGCAGATATTTCGGGATAATTACCAGTATGCAAAGGAGACAGGATTTTGCCGAGACATTGCAGAATGGGGCATGAACTGGTTTAATAAGTTTCAAGAAAAAGGAATTTTAAAGCCATGGGACTTTAACGTAGAAGAGATGGAGAATGACGTGCGCAAAGAGTTACGCTTGACGGTTAGATACGTAGACGAGGTAAGCGTTGGCGCCAAGACAAAGAATAAAATTTGGAAATTGTTTATTTTACAGGCAATTAGAGAAAAAAAGGATTTAGATAAATTAATATAACCAAAACAATTATGAGCAAGATTTACGGCGGCAACGCAAAGATTATCCAAACAAAATTTGGCACAATGACAAAGATTAGCCAAAGCAGAAGTGACCTTGAAAAGTTATTGGCATACCTAAACGCCAACGATACCGAGTGGGTCAATTTAGTAATGAAGGAAAAGCAAGAAAAAGTTGAAGGCAAAGCAACGCATTATTTGGAGGTAGACGACTGGAAGCCTGTACAGGTAGCAAACAAGCCGACAGAGAAGCGCATTGTCGAAAATGATAACTTACCTTTTTAAATGAAAAAAAATGATTTGTACGCAATCTTTGTGGCATTGGTAGGCATCTGTCTACTTTTGCTGCTAAAGATTTCTAGCCTACTGCTTTTTATTGTGCTGCTCGCTTTGTGGACATTGGCTTGGTCTTGGATTTATGAACGCTGCAAATGATTGAGTTTAAAATAAACGAAAAGCCTTTAAGCGTGAATTTAGCTTGGCAAGGCAAAAGATTTAAAACGCCAGCCTACAAAGATTACGAAAAGGCAATGCTTTTGCGTATGCCAGCATCAAAAGTAGACATAAGTCAAATGCTTAGGGTTGAGTTTTTCTTTGGCTTTAGCAACAAGGCAAGTGACCTCGACAACCCAGTTAAGTTATTGATGGACATTGCACAAAAAAAGTACGGCTTTGACGATAAAAACGTATTTGAGTTAAACGTGCGCAAGTGCTTGGTCAAAAAAGGCGAGGAGTTTATACAAATGGGCATTTATCAGCTATTACCTTTTTAAACAAAAATCTAGGTTTTAACTTGGAATCAAATCGCAATCTTATATTTGCGTAAAGATTTACACAATGAGCATTTACGAAGGGTTACTAATTAAGAAAGCAAGAAAGCAAGCTGGCTACAACCAGCTGGATTTGTGCAAGAAAATTGGATTGAGTCATGCACCAATTAACCATGTTGAGAATGGCTTGGAGTCAATAAGCCTTTTTAATTTGCGCAAGATTTGTGAAGAGATTGGTTTGGAGGTAGTAATTAGACGTAAGGATGGCTAAAGGTTACCCGATTTCAAAGCCTGACTATTCCCTAGAGATTAGATACCGACTAAGGGACGGACAATGGTCACCTTGGTCAAACAAAGGAAAGGGTAAATTTGAATGCATAGAACTTGTCCAGCGCCAAATAAGAACATTGGCAGCAGCTTACCAAGGGCGAGAAAAAGAAGTAAGATTTGAATGGAACGGAAAGCTTTGCAATTTTACAGGCGAGCCGACTGGTCAAACAATAATATTAATGTAGTTATTTTGGGTTTTTGTTAAGTGAAAAGGCTTGGGTTCTGCTCAAGCTTTTTTTTAAAATTTTAAAATATGAAAATTAACGAGGTAGGTTTTTGGGAAACGACAGACCAAACAGGACACGTTCACGACAAAAGCATTGCAGCTGCATTGTCCCAGTATTTAGCCGATAAGCAAGCCAAGACAGTTGTCGACTTTGGTTGTGGTTTGGGAGACTATGCAAAGGCTTTTAAAGGTGACGGCTATAAGGTGGAGGCATACGATGGCAACCCAAATACAGAAACGCTAACTGACGGAATTGGTAAAGTGCTAGACCTGTCCAAGCCGTTTTATTTAGGCAAAAAATTTGACGTTGTTTTGTCGCTGGAAGTTGGCGAGCATATCCCAAAAGAATTTGAGGAGCAATTTATTGACAACATTACCAAGCACGCCAAAAAGCATTTGATTATAAGCTGGGCGGTTAAAGGTCAAGGAGGAGATGGTCACGTTAATTGTGCAAATAATGACTACATCATTGAGCAAATTGTAGACCGAGGATTTAAGCACAATGCTAAGGACAGTCAAACCATTAGGAACGCAGCAACAAATGCGTCTTGGTTTGGATATACAATAATGGTATTTGATAAAATATGAAAACGCAAAAAGTAAAAATTTCTGAAGTCAAAATGAATCCTAACAATCCACGATTGATTAAGGATGACAAGTTTGCAAAGCTGGTAAGGTCAATTAAAGAGTTTCCAAAAATGCTGGAAATTAGACCTATTGTTGTAAATGCTGACATGATTGTGCTAGGTGGTAACATGAGGCTAAAAGCTTGCAAAGAAGCGGGTTTAAAAGAGGTTACAATCATTTTTGCAGACGACTTAACAGAAGACGAGCAGAAGCAATTTATAATTAAAGACAACGTTGGATTTGGTGAATGGGATTGGGAGCAATTGGCTAACGAATGGGATGTTGATAATTTGCAAGACTGGGGCTTGGATATTCCTGACTTTGAAGTTAAAGAAGAGTTAAGTGCTGAGGAGGATGATTACGAAATACCTGACGAAATTCAAACAGATATTGTACTTGGCGATTTATTTGAGATTGGAGACCATCGTTTGCTTTGTGGAAGCAGTGTTGACCCAAAAAGTATTGATTTATTAATGAATGGAACTGAGCCAAATTTAATTCATACTGACCCACCTTACGGAATGAACGCTGTCAGTAAAAGTGGAGTTTTAAAAGAAAGATATGGAAATGATATTTTAGGCGATGATAACACAGATGTTGCAAGAGATTCATTTAATTTAATTTATTCAATGTTTTCAAAATCAAATCATATTTGGTGGGGAGCAAATTATTACTCATCATCATTACCTGATAGTGAATGTTGGTTAGTTTGGGATAAAAATAATGGAGGTTCTGACCAAACTGATTGTGAATTGGCTTGGACAAATATTAGAAGCGTAGTAAGACAATTTACTCAGGCATCCGAAAAAACTAACAGAGTTCACCCTACTCAAAAACCAGTTTCTTTAGTAAAGTGGTGCATTGAAAAAACAAAATCAGAGATTAAAACAATGGCTGATTTTTTTGGTGGAAGTGGAGTTACAATGGTAACAGGTGAGCAAATGAATATAAAAACATTTGTTATGGAACTAGACCCAAAGTACTGCCAAGTGATAGTAGACAGGATGCGTAAATTAGACCCAGCTTTAGTCATCAAAAAAAACGGAGTAACTTTGTAATATGGCACGACCAAAATCACCAATTGACTGGATTGAAATGGGACGACTCGTCCAAGCTGGATGCACAGGCGTTCAATGCGCTGCCTATTTAGGCATTGACGAGGAGACATTTTACAACCGATGCAAGGATGACCTCGCAATGGGTTTTACCGAGTTTTTGCGGCAAAATAGGAGCAAGGGAGATGCCTTGCTTCTTGCCAAGCAATACGAGGCAGCTTTAAAGGATAAAGACCGTGGAATGCTTATTTGGCTAGGTAAACAAAGACTTGGGCAGAGAGATAAGTTTGACCACGACCATACAACCAAAGGCGACAAGATAACGCCACCAATAGAGTGGATTCAATCCGAATAATAGACAAATACAAGCCTTTATTTTTAGAGGTCCCTAAAACACGTTATTACCTTATAACTGGCGGAAGGGGTAGCGGTAAGTCGTGGACATTGTCTATGTTTTTGCTAAACCTTACCTACCAAGAAGGTCACGTGATTTTATTTACGAGATGGACGCTAACCTCTGCGTTTATTTCGATTATCCCTGAGTTCATCGACAAGATTGAGTTGATGAATAAATCTGATGACTTTGAAATAACCCAATCGGAAATTATAAACAAGGCAACAGGCTCAAAGATTCTATTTAGAGGCATCAAAACCAGCCAAGGGACTGCAACGGCAAATTTAAAGTCGATTGCTGGCGTTACAACTTGGGTTTTAGATGAATCAGAAGAACAACAAGATGAGGAAACCTTTGACCGCATTGACCTTTCGATAAGAGCTAAAAACAAACCAAATAGAATAATTTTGGTAATGAACCCTAGCTATAAGTCACATTGGATTCACGGACGATTTGTAAAAACTCCATCAGATAACTGCACCTATATTCACACCACGTATTTAGATAATTTACAAAATCTAAGCCAGTCATTTATTGACCAAGCTGAACGAGTAAAGCAAGAAAACCTACACCGTTACGAGCATTTATTTTTAGGCAAATGGCTAGAAGATGCAGAGGGATTGCTTTGGAATCGACCAATTATTGATAGAGCAAGAATAACGGCAAAGCCTGAATTGTCTCGTATTGTAATTGCTATTGACCCAGCAACCACCGCATCAATGGCGAGCGATGAGACTGGTATAATTGTATGCGGCAAAGATGCCAACGGCAAAGGATATGTACTCGAAGACCTTAGCGGTAAATATTCACCAACGGAATGGGCAACAGTTGCATTGCAAGCATTTAAAAATTGGAATGCTGATTGTGTAGTTGCAGAAAAAAACCAAGGCGGAGACATGGTTGAGAATGTTTTGAGGTCGCAAAATGCGACTGCAAGAATAAAACTTGTAACGGCTACCAAAGGAAAGTTTGTAAGGGCGGAGCCTATTTATTCACTTTATGAGCAACACAAAATTTTCCACGTTGGAAGTTTTCCATTGCTGGAAAATCAAATGATTAGCTTTGAGCCTGACAAAGGCAAATCGCCTGACCGAGTTGATGCAATGGTTTGGGGATTTACAGAATTAATGCTTTCTAGCCAAGATTTTTGGCACGTTTAGGATATGGCATCATTTTTTTATTTTATTACCCTATTTTTACAAAAAAAGCAAACGGAATGAATTACATAGATAGAATTAAAGCCGCACTGGGTTTTAACCAAAAAGATTCTACTTACCTAAATGCAGTTTTTCCTTATTTGGGCAACAACGTCATTTGGACTGCACCAACAACGCAAAACTTTATCGAGAAAGGTCTTTACCTTAACTCTGACCTTTACGCTATTGTAAATCTAATTATTAACAAAATAAGTGCCGCTCCGATTGTTGTTTATGAGGTAAAGGACCAAAAGGCTTTGAATTACTACAAGTCCATGAGTCGAAACTTTGACAACTCAGGCGCAAAATTTCAAGCTGAGAGACTCAAGACAAAGGCATTGGAGGAGATACACATTCCCGAACTTGAAAAGCTATTTAAAAAGCCAAACGAGTTTCAGACTTGGGACAACCTTTTAAAAGAAATTGCCGCATTCCGTTTAATAACTGGCAACGCATACATCTACGGCGCTAGACGTGGGGAACAACCTAATGCTCCAATCATTGCTTTGTACTCTTTGCCTGCTCAGTACATGGAGATTATTTCGGGAGGTCTAAACCAACCGATTAAAGAATACCGATTGACTTATAACGGATATGACCGCATTGATGCTGCAAACGTAGGTCACCTAAAAAATATTAACCTAAGCTATACCGCTGGAACTGCTAACCACCTTTACGGCGCATCGCCTTTGCGTTCCGCAGTTCGTGACCTTACCACCTCAAACGATGGCAAGCAAGCGCTTTTGTCTATGCTTCAAAACATGGGAGCTAGAGGTATACTAACGGGAGACGGTACTGTTAACATTACAAGAGAGCAAGCGCAGGGACTAAAGGAGGATTACGCCCACAATTACCAAGGCGCAACCAAAGCTGGTGACGTTATCATTACGCCAGCCAAGTTAAGCTGGGTTCAAATGGGAATGAATGCGGTGGATATGTCAATACTTGATACTCAGAAAGTAATTTTGCGCTCATTGTGCCGAGTTTATGGCGTTGATGCAAAACTGCTTGGTGATACTGAGGCAAGCACCTTTAACAATACAGAAACCGCTTACAAAGCGCTAATTAATAACGTAGTAAGACCTTTGCACATTGAAATTAGAGACGTGCTTAACAACTGGCTTTTGGCATCTTATGGTAATAAGAATTTATTCCTAGATTTCGATTACATGGCTTATCCTGAAATGCAAGACGACATGGATAAGCTTGTTAACCAATTGTCTGCTGCTTGGTGGTTAACTCCAAACGAAAAGCGTGCGGCAATGAATTACGGCGAATACGAAAACGCACTAATGGAGCAGCCATTTATTCCGCAAGGCTTAATGACTTTGTCGGAGTTTTCTGCACAACCAGTCGACGACCTAGAAAATTTGGGAGACTATGCCCAAACCAACTAAAAAAGACCTAGCGCTTGCAAAGCAATTGGATGCATTGCAGAGACGTTACGAAGTCAGATACGAAAAGCAAATTTATACGGCTTTAAAAAAGCAAATGCAGCCATATTTGGATGCTATTAAACAAGCGGATGGAAATATTAACCGCTTTGATTTAATAACTCCAGCGCCATTAGCTGACGTATTAGAAAACCTTTTTGTTGTAGCTGGTACGGCTTACGCAGAGGCAATGTATAACGCAATCCAGCCACCAAGTAAAGCAACCAAAGAAGCTTTGCGAGCAGGCTGGAGAGACTTTATGCGTTTGTTTGCAGTCAGAAACTTGCCTCAAACCCTAATACAAATCAACGAAACAAGCCAAAAGATAATCCGCAACATTGTTTTAGGTGGATTAAATGAAGGTCTTGGCACGCTTGAAATTGCTAGAAACATTCAAGAGTCAGTAACGGTCATATTTAGAAACAGAGCCAAGCTAATTGCACGAACAGAAATGGCGATAGCTACCAACAACGCAGCAATGCAGTCGGCAGCGACCTCCGATTTTATGTATGAAAAGAAATGGATTCCAGCGACTGACAACAGAACAAGACCTGACCATGCTGCGATGCTTAACAAGCCTTGGATTTCATTTGAGCAAAACTTTATTGTAGGTGGTGACGAAATGAGACAACCAGCAGACGGAACGCAAGGTGCTGGCGCTGACCAAATATGTAATTGCCGATGCAAGGTTGTGTTTAGAATAATGCGAGACGTTGACGGATTACCTATGCGAAAATGATTGCTCACGTTATTAACCTTGACCACCGCAAAGACAAATGGATTGAATCCATGCAAGAGTTAGCACCGCATTTTAACCTTGAAAGAGTAAGCGCAATTAAACACGAATGGGGATGGCTTGGATTGTGGCAAACATTTAAGCAAATATTTACACAAGCAACAGGAGACGTTTTAATATTTGAGGACGACGCTACTTACCGAGGCAATTATAGCGACCTAATTAACTGCATGAATGACTTGCCAACTGATTGGGATATGCTTATGCTTGGAGCCAATATAAAAGACATGAGGCTAGATAGAATAAGCAAGAGATTAGTTCGCACTTATGGCTCTTGGACAACCCATGGAATACTTTATTCTTATAAATTTGCTAAAGAAATGGCAGAATTAAATTTGGACATACCAATTGACGAATATTTTAGGACAATAGTCCATCCTAAGGGTAACTCTTATATTTGCGTGCCTTTCCTTTCTTTTCAACGACCAAGTGAGAGTGACATTGAGGGAGGTTATAAAAATTATACAAGCTTATTTGAGGAAAGCGAAGCAAAAGCCTTTCATTTTATTTATCAATAATTTTATAGGTTTGCATTTTTTTTTAACCCTTTTATTTTTACAAAAAAAGAGACCATGATTTACAAGAATATAAGCCAAGGAATAATCGAAGACGTTGACGACGTAAAGGGAATCGTTACTGGTTACTTTTCAGCTTTTAACAACATTGATTCCGATGGGGACGTAATTGTTTCGGGTGCTTACAAGAAAAGTATTGCCGAGAACGGTCCAATGGGACGCAATCGAATCATGCACCTATTGCAGCATAATCCTTTGATGCCATTGGCAAAACCTATTGAGTTAATGGAGGATGCAAAAGGATTGCGATTTACCTCTAAGATTACAGAAACCAGCTATGGTAAGGATGTAATTAAGCTATATTCTGAAGGCGTATTTAATGAGCATTCTGTTGGCTTTGAAATTATCAAGGCAGACAATAAGGCTGGTTACAGAGAGATTAAAGAGATTAAACTTTGGGAGGGGTCAACTGTTACATGGGGAGCCAATCCAAATACACCAATTGAGTCAATGAAAAGCTGGGATAAACCAAAGAGTGAGGAGATGCTTGCTAAGTTTTGCAACATTTTACGAAACGGAGACGTTAGCGACGAGTCAATGATTCAGCTTGAAATTGGATTAAAACAAATTGAAAATCACCTAAAGGAATTGGAGTCAGTCCAAATCGTAGAATCCGTGGAAACACAATTCAAGAGCGAAGAGGACCCGACAATAGCAATGGCTTTGGAATTTGAATATTACCAAAAACTTAAAAAATTTATTTAAAACACAATGGAAGCAATTAAATCACAATTGGATTCAGTATTGGCTAAATTGGAATCAAACGAAGCTTTGATTTCAGACGTAAAGTCAATGAAAGAAGCTGGTGAGGAGTTCAGAAAGTCACTTTCTGCCGAAACCGCTAAGTTAAACGAAAAAGCTGATGCTCTTCAGGCTCAGTTGGACGGAGTAGATGCAAGAACTCAGGCTGGCTTTGCTGGTTCTAAGAAGTCTGCTTCTTTCTCTTCTGAGTTGGAAAAAGCTTTTGCTGGCGATTCTTTTGCTAACTACAAGAGCGGAAACTCCAACAAAGTAAAGATGGAGTTGGACATGAAAGGTGCCGACATGACAGTTGGAAACGCTTACACTGGCGAAGTTATCCCAGCGGACAGAGTTCCTGATTTGAAGTTTGACCCTAACAGACGTATTCACGTTCGTTCCCTTATCCCTACTGGACAGACTAGCTCTAACCTTATCCGTTTCGTTCGCGAGTCTGCTTACGACAACGCTGCGGCTCCAACCGCTCAAGGTTCTGCAAAGCCTCAGTCTGATTTCGATTTGACTGCGGTTGACCGTTCTGTAAGAACAATCCCAACCTTTATGAGATTGACCAAAGAAATGTTGGACGATACTCCAGGATTGATTGCTTACCTTTCTAGCCGTGCGCCTAGCAAATTGTTGAACGTAGAAGATACGCAAATCCTTTACGGAAGCGGTAGCGGTCAAAACTTGCACGGTGTTGCAACTGATGGCTCTGCTTGGACTACAGTTAAATTTGGTACTCTAATCAACAGATTTGACGTTCTTGCTGCTGCGGTTGTTCAAACTACCAAAGACGAATATTCTCCAAACGCAATCCTTATCAACCCAAGCGATTACTTGCAATTGGTATCTGTTAAGGAAACAACTGGAGCATACGCACTACCTAGCTACGTTTCTATGGCTGGCGGACAAATGTTCATCTTGGGAGTTCCTGTTTATAGCATCAATGCCGTAACTGCTGGCGATTTCTTCGTTGGTGACTGGGCGCTTGGTTCTCAGTTGTTTGTTCGTCAGGGCGTAACTCTTGAGTTCTTCGAGCAGGATGCTGACAACGTAACTAAGAACTTTGTAACTGTACGAGTTGAGGAGAGAATTGCATTTGCAGTTTACAACTCTAAAGCTTTGGTATACGGAAACTTTGCAGCTGCTTTGGCTAACGGTTCCGCAGTATAAGTAAAATAGGTGTTTAGTTTGATTAAGACCCCGACAAAAGCGTCGGGGTTTTTTTTATTTATCTAAAAATCAATACCTTTCAAGAAATCAATAGAAAAAAAAGCATGAATATAGTTTTTTTTGTACACGCATGGGCAGGCACGCACAACTCAGGAGCCGAGTGGACGGTACAGCATTACGCCAAATATTTTAACGAAAAAGGGTGCAACATTGAGGTTATTTTACCTGAAGGGCAAATTTATCCTGATGGTGAAAAGTTTAAGTTTATAAAATTTATAACTGGCTATTATTCAAACGACTTTTTTCTAGCCTTGCAAACTGCAAGCGTTGTATTTACTCACCTTGATAATACTGGGGTTGCAATAAATTGGTGCATGAAGTACAAAAAGCAACTAATTTTTTTAAGCCACAACGATTCAGATTATAGAAACGTCAGATTTAAATCGCAAAACATTCACGTAGTTTACAACAATAAAGCAAACGAAAAGAACCTACAAAACGGCGCTTATCCAAATGCCTCTATTGTTTGCAAACCTCCTATTTTCCCCGATGACGTAAAGTACAACCGCAAGCATGGTCAATACATTACGCTAATTAACTGCAACCAAAACAAAGGAGGGCAAATTTTAATTGACCTTGCTAAAAGATTGCCAAAGTTTAAATTTCTTGGAGTGCTTGGTAGCTACGGCGAGCAAATCATGGACGACACTTTAAAAAATCTAAAGTATGTTGCCCAAACTCCCGACGTGCATTTGATTTACGGCAAAACAAACATCGTCCTTGTGCCATCATCTTACGAGTCTTACGGACGTGTAGGCTTAGAGGCGGCTATTAATAGACTGCCAGTTATTTGCACGCCTACGGACGGATTAAAGGAGTGCCTTGGCTCTGCTGGATTGTATTTTAAACGTGAAGACATTGACGGTATGGCTGCAAAAATTGAGGAGTTAATGACAGATGAAATACTTTATGACTTTCACCAAAACATTATGCGAAACCTTGCAGAGGAGCGGCTGAAATACCAAGACCAAGAGTTGGAAAGATTCTTTAATTTTATCGTTGACAAAGCAAAGAAACCATACGATGAGTGATTTATTATACACGCCTAGCAACCTTTCATTTACTGGCTATTCTGTCCAATTAGAGGACGAGATTCCAGCAATCGAGCCAATTAGCTTAACTGAGGCAAAAGAATATGCAAGGATTGACTCAACCTTTGAGGATACTTTAATTAGCAGCCTAATAAAGGTGGCTCGACTACATTGCGAGGCATTTATGGGCAAAGCAATTATTCGCAAGACAGTAACTGTTGAATCCTTCTCTTTTCCTTACCAATGGCAGTTGCCTTACGGACCTTTGGTCTCGTCAACAGATGTTTCCAAGGTGGTAACTGTTGACCAAAATGGAGCAGAAACTGCTTTACAATACCAACTAAATGTTGGCTTGTTTCCAAAGATTGCAATTACAAGCGGTCCTCAATCGTTTAAATTTAAGATGGTTTATACGGCTGGATTTACAACCGTTCCCGAAGACATAAAGCTTGCCGTTAAAATGATGGTAAACACGCTTTACGAACGCAGAGAAGACTTTAGCGACTTGCAAGCAATACCTTCGCCTTTGGGAGTAAAAGCATTGTTAATGCCTTATAAAACTTACAATTGGTTTGGCGCATGAGGACTAACAAAGAGGTTAAAGCTGGCGATTTACGTGAGCGCATACAATTCCTAAACCCAACTTTATTTGGTGACGGCTTTGGTGGTTACTATTCCTCAATGGGCGTGACTTATACTTGTTGGGCAAAGGTTACCAACCTGAATGGCGCACGTTTAAATAGCGAGGACCAAATGGTTATTAAAAACTCTTGGGAGATAATTATCCGAGACAATCCTTTGGTGACTATTACCAAGTCAATGCATATTCTTTATAACGGCAGAACGCTAATTATTGATAACATAATTGACGTGCTTGAGTACGACAGAATGATTAAGCTAATTGCTAAAGAGCGAGATTAAATGGTAAGCATTAACTTTGACAAGAAAAGCCTTAACGCCTTTTATAAGTATTTAAAAGGTTTGGAAGATAACGTTGCTGACTACGTGCGAGCAGAGGTAGAGGATGCCATGCTATCTATTGAGTCAGAAGCGGTTTCAAATGTCAAAGTACAGAGCGGAGCGCTAAAGCAAAGCATTCAGTCAACGCCAATCAAAGTAAGTAAAAACCAAATTACTGGAGGTGTTGAGGTTGGCGCTTATTACGCACCTTACGTTGAATTTGGAACAGGAACAAGCGTAAAAATTCCAACTGAATTAGTTCAGTTTGCAAGTGAATTTATAGGCGATGGAATTAGAGAGGTAAACTTACCAGCAAGACCTTTCTTTTACCCTGAAGTTTTTAAGCAAAGAACCGAGTTGCCAAAAAATATTGAGCGGACTTTAACAACATTATTGAAAAAGAGACAATGAGAAATATTAAAAAGTTTGTACGCAAGGCTTATTGGTCAGCTTTAAATGGCACGATAACCTACAAAGGTGCGCCAGTTCTTTGTTACGATACCTTTGCTCCTGACAATGCCAATTTTCCGTACATTCTTATTACAAATCAGACCCAAGAAGACGACAAAGATAATCAGGAGTATAATTACATCACCACGATTACTTTGGACGTTGTAACGGCAGGAATTGCGCCTTACGGAAGATTTGATGCCGACACAATAGCTGACTCGATTTTGCAAATTGTTTGCCTATATCCTGAAAACTATTTAGCACTAGAAGTTGGCAAAATTGTAACGGCTAAACTTGTTCAGCAAACTAGCCTATCGAGCATTACCGACACAAATATTGTGCATCGGGAAATCATGACTATTGAAAATTGGATTGATGGGTAAGGTTAACGGCTCCGCTTTATTTGTTTCTGTTGGTTTAGCTAGAATTGCTAAGTCTACGGCTTACAATTTGTCTGCTGAAATGAGCCAGCTGGACAAGACAAGCAACGAGTCAGGATTTTTTGCAGACCATATTTCCAAGCTTGGGTCTTGGTCGTTATCAAGCGACTCACTTTTTATTCAAGAAGGTTATTCTTATGGCGACCTTTACACCGCTTATATTAATCGTGAGCGAGTTTATTTGTCAGCTGGGCAAGAAGACAGTTTAACGTTTATTGGATTAGCAACGATTGAGTCAATTAGCCAATCAGCACCAATGGAGCAAGTTGCTGCTATTTCTGTAAGTTTTAAAGGTGTTGGCGGACTTTATCCAACTATTTTACCAGCGGAAAGATTTATTGTTGACGAATTATTTGAGATTATTATTGACCAAGACGGCAACTTTTTGGTTTATACTTAAAATTTATTGTCTTGCATTTTTTATAAGTCCTTTTATTTTTAAAAAAAAATCGAATTAACCTCATAAAAATATGGCTACTACTGGCAAATTTAACGGCACGCTTCTTAACGTTTACCTTGACAACGTTATGATTGGATGCGCCACCTCTTCTGAACTTTCTGTAAACGTTGACCTTGCAGATGCAACTTGCAAAGACGATGGCGGATGGGCGGACCATATCGCTGGCTTGCGTGATTGGTCTATTTCAACTGACGGATTGGTTGCATTTGATGACACAAACAACGTTGGTGACATTTATACCCTACTAAGCGGACGTACTGTTGTGGCTCTTAAGTTCACTACAAACGTTGCTGGAGACCTTGTATTTTACGGAAACGCATCTGTTGCCTCTATCTCTGTAAGTGCAGAAATGGAAGCGGCAGTAACTTACTCCGTAGAATTTACTGGAAAAGGTCCTTTACTAAAGGCGACCGTAGTACCAGCATCTACTTAATTAGTATTATCTTTCGCCTATGAATCATACAGGCAGAACAATAATAACAATTAATGGCAGCACCTATACCGTTAAATTTGGTATGGGTGCTTTGTTGCATTTTAGCGAAGGACTTGGCTACGATGTCCAAGAAACAATTGAGGCACTAACAAAAACAGGCGTTGGTCAAATCAAGGCAATCGCTAAATTTATTTATGCGGCTTTGTATGTCGATGCGCTTTATCACGACAAAGAATTTACTTTGGAACTTGTCGATATTATTGATTGGGTGGACACAAACCCAACAGACGAAATTGGCAAGGTTGTCGTTGTAATCATGCAAGGTATAAGCGCAATTACAAAGGTCGAATATCCAAGTGGAGACGCTAGAGAGTCAAAAAAAAAATAACATTTAGAGACGTTTGCCATTACGCCATTGGGGAGTTAGGTATTGCACCTGACTCCTTTTATTTTATGTCTTTTGCCGAGTATCAGTCCATTGCCTACGGCTACCAAATGCGGCAAAGCAAAGAGGAGAATTTATTTAGGACGCTTTGGGTGCAGCTTAACAACGTAAATGTTACCAAGAAATCTGACTTAATTAGGAAGCCTGATAAATACTGGAAAATTCCATTGCTAGACGCCAAACCAATTGTAATTCCAACTGATGAAGAAAAGCAGAGAGCGTACCAAATTGGACTACAATGGCAAAACCTTAAATTTGAAGAAGAAGCCAATTTTGATACGATAACCAAGACCATAAAATGAGCGCAAAATTAAATGTTGACATTGTCGCCCAGTTAAAAGAATTTAACAAGGCAATGGCTGACCTAAAGTCAGAGGTCAACTCAGTTAATTCGTCAATTGACAAATCAAACAAGGAGACAATTGCTTCAACAAAAAAAATGTCCTCTACTTTTTCAGAAGTAGGCTCAACGCTTGCGAGCGTTTTTGCGGTTGACCAGTTAATAAATTTTGGCAAGGCAATTCTCAACACTACTGTTGAATTTCAAAAGATGGAGGCGGTACTTACGACCGCATTGGGCAGCAATTCAGCTGCAAAAGCAGCAATGGACCAAATTGTTGACTTTGCATCGACGACTCCATTTCAAGTTAACGAGTTAACAGACTCATTTGTAAAATTAGCCAACCGAGGATTTGTTCCAACAATGGACCAAATGCGTAAAATGGGCGACCTTGCCTCCTCTGTTGGTAAATCTTTTGACCAATTAACAGAGGCAATACTTGACGCTCAAACTGGAGAGTTTGAAAGATTAAAAGAGTTTGGAGTTAAGGCATCCGCTCAAGGGGATGTCGTGCAATTCACCTTTAAAGGAATAACTACTGAGGTAGCTAAATCCGACAAAGCAATACAAGACTATTTGTTAAGCCTTGGTAATTTGGAAGGTGTTGCTGGTTCAATGGAAGCAATTTCTAAGACTACTGGCGGCGCCATTTCAAACTTAGAGGATAACATCACGCAGCTATTTAAAAACATTGGTGACTCGTCTAGCGGTTTTATCAACTGGTTTGTCAAGGACCTTAACAATGTAATTTCTTCCCTTAGAAATATGGGCGAAATTATTGAGTTAATGAACCCATTTAAAACTTTGGCTGAGTCAAGCGATGAGGCAAGAACTTACCTATTAAAAGTTAACGATTCCACAAATGATTTAACGAGAACGGTTAAGGATGCGGCTGCCGAGTTTGATAATTTAAGCCTTTCAACTTTAATAAGCGGAGAAAGCCAAACAAAATTCCTTAACGAAATGATTCGTTTGGGTCATACCGTTGAGGATTCAAAAGCGCTTTATCAAACCTATGTAAAGATAAGAAAGGAGCAAGCAGCCTCTGAAAGCTTGCTTGCAACCGCTACGGCAACAACAACACAACAAACTAAAATAAACACCGCTGAGGTTGAGAAACAAGCGGCAGCAAGGCAAAAGGCTCACGAGCAAAGAATTAAACAATTAAGAAAGGAATCTGAAGAGTTTTTAAAAAATCAAAACGCTACGCTTAAAAATGTAGGTCAAAGGGATGCTTTTAGCGGTCAGCAAACTGACGTAACTAAACAAATGAGTCCTGAGCGTTTGCAAATGGTTCAAAGTGCATCGGCAAGCATTTTGGCAATGAATAAGCAAATTGCTTTAACAATGCCAAGCATTGTAATTCCTGAGGATGCTATAACACGTTTAAACGCAGCGGCAGAGGCTCAAAAACTAATGGCTTACGAAACTCAATTGGTTGCTCAAAACATGAATGCAGCTTTATTTGTTGGCGATATGTTTGGGCAAACCTTATCAACTTTAGCCGAGACTGGTAAAATATCTTTTCAAGGCATTTTCGATGCGCTAAAACAAATGGTAATAAGATTTGCGGCAGCAATTGCGGCGGCAGTAACTCTAAATATTTTAACAGGCGGAATGTTAGCTACCAAAGGTGGAGGTAAAGGATTAGGCGCCATTATAAAAGGCGGCAAAATGATGGGTATTGGTGGACTTACTCCTTTTGCAAACGGAGGCATTGTTTCAGGACCAACCCCAGCGCTAGTTGGCGAATACACAGGCGCACGTACAAATCCTGAGGTAATTGCACCATTGAGCAAATTGCAAAATATGATGGGCGGAAATGTTACCTTTAGCATAAGCGGCGACAACTTAGTTGGCACATTAAACAGAGCAAATAAAACAAGACAACGCAAATTCTAATGGCATACGGCTTAAAATATACCATTCCATTTAGGGACATTGACAACAACGCAAACCTTGTAAGCATTTATCAAGACGGGTTTGTTGGCTCATCAACTGAGTTGATTGCTACTGACGTGCCTGCGGTGCATAAATACGAGCGAGAGGATAACGAGGATATAATTTCGCCAATTATGTCAAGCACCTTAACAATTAGCTTTTACTCAACTGAAACAACAGATTTTAGGAATTTCTTTAGCTATTCAGACCGAGAGTTTTTAGTTGTTCACGAGTTTGCTGGCAATGTTGTATTTAAGGGCTACTTATTAAACGACATTACAGGCGAGCCATTCCAAGACCCTCCTTACCCAGTTGTTATTACCGCAACTGATGGACTTGCACAACTTAAAGAAGTTGCTTTGGATGGACCATCTGTAGATACTGATTTAGGCGACTTGTTTTTGGAGCAGTTAAATAGGCTTAACCTAGAACTTAATTTAGAGGTCTCTAACGACCTTTACGAGGGGTTGGTAATGGATAACACCAAAAGTATTTTTGACCAATCAGAAGGCGAGAATTTGCTTGTGCAAGAAGGTACATTTACTGAACTAGGATTAAATGCTTACGATTTCTTATTGGAAATTTGCCGCACTTTTGGTTGGGTGCTATTTCAGCGAAATAACAGATGGAGAGTACAAAGACCAATTGGAAGAAATATAAATACCACAATTCTATATGTGCATAGCTACTCAACTGGAGCCGTTATAAGTAGTTCAACCGAAACAAGTTCATTGGATGTTATTGGTGACCAAACAGGCGGTGGCACAACTTGGATTCCAGTTGGTGGAGACCAGCTTTTGCAATACCAAAGACCTATCAAAAAGCTAACGATTACCCAAGGTGATTTGGGACAATCTATAATTGCGAATGGCGAACAATTTAACGAGGCAAGCTGGTTTTTAGAAGGACCTTACAAACCTTTTGATTGGGAAATAACACCTGACCCCGACACCCCAGTAATACAGATTTTTCCAAATAATATTCCGTCACAAACTGGATATAATGACGAAGAAGGAGTTAGCTGGGACATTCGATTTATGGCAAATGGGGAGGAGACAGACCAGCCAATTACATCAAAGCCAGTATTCTTGGACTTTGCTGGTTTAAGCCTTGAGTTAGAGGTTGATATTAATTACTCTACTTTAGCAAGTGGATTGGCTATTGCCGTTAAGCACGTAGATTCTAGCGGAACGACAAGGTATTTAGGAACAACTATTGTTGGCAGTTTTTCATTGCTAGATTGGAGCGAAACTTATAACACATTTGTTTTTTATTCCACGAAAGACGACGACCAAAGGAAGTTTAAACTCACAAGCTTTGTATTGCCAACGGCTGGCTTTTTGTCAATCGAATTAAAATACTTTGGCGAGACTGGCAGCGCAGTAGTTACAAGCGCAAAAATATTGTCAACTTTTGAAGGGAAAAGAAATCCAACAGAGGTAAAAAAGATTTACGAGACTGCTAGGGCATACACAAGCTTACGAGACGATACTTTAAGGTTTAGCGACCTTTGTATTACCGCATCAAAGAACTGGCTTAAAATTGGCGATTTACCAGCCATTGTGTTTGTTGAAAAGTCTTTGGCATCAACTCCAAATATTATTCAAGTGCCAAGCGGTGCAGTAACTCAAGTAAACAGATTGACAGACACTTTAGGGAGCAATACTTTAAGTTTTTCGGGCGGTACAGTTACTGGAGGTTATCAGCGTCAATTTGTGGCGTCAAGTGGCTTTACAATTGATTCTGTTTTTATTTTAGTTAGCAGTTTATCGGGTAATCCTCCACCTCCAAGCGCTGAACTAAATGTTACTGTTACAACAATTTCTAGCACGGAAAGAAATGTAACAATTACGCTTAATGGTTATGATTATACAGGCGAGGCAAATGTGCAAATTCAAGTCTTTTTAAAAGATGCGAACGGAAACAATTATCAAACCTCAACTTTCCTTTTTCAAATCAATGCAAACGGCTCAATAACATACACGCAAACAAATCTGTCGTTTGAAAACCAAGCGCTTTTGGGAGGTTATTCACCTACTTTGCGAGACTGCTATGCTAGAAATGTGTTAAGCATTTACAACGCTTTAAGTTACCGATTAGAGGGGTCATTTAGACGCAAAGGGACTGCTTCAGCGTTTGGCTTTTTGACTGCTAGCCTAAATTATACAGGCTATACAACTGTCAGAATGCAAGTAATTGGCTGGGAGTATGACTTGGCAAGTCGAGTTGCAAGAATTACCTTTGGGCAAGTACCTACTGCATACGTTTATCCAATTTCATAATGGCAAATAGAAGGTTCATAGATTTCCCAATTGCGTCAACCGTTGGCGATAATGACATTGTATTAATTTGGCAAGACGGACTAAACAAACAGACCACAAAGGCAACGTTTTTAAGCGGTTTACCTGAAAATTTAGATGAATTAAACGACGTAGCAATTAGCAGTTTAACTAACGGGCAAATATTGCGTTACGATTCGGTTAGTGGCAAATGGGAAAACACCGACCAAGGCAACTTGGACCTTAACGATTTAAATGACGTTTCGATTGTTTCGCCTAGCAATGGTCAAGTTTTAGTTTACAATTCGATTACAAGTAAATGGGAAAACTCAAGCGGTGGTTTTGTTCCTTATATTGGAGCCGTTACTACTGTTGATTTAGGGGCGCAAGGATTACGTGCTGGGTATATTCGTTTTGACACGTCAGTTGTTAGCGTTCCCGATGAGCAAGGATTAGTTTATTGGGACTCATCAAGAAGCACGGCTGCGCTCATAATGAATGGCGTTTTACAACACATTGGGCAAGACACTTTTTTTTATGTCAAAAACTCAACTGGCTCAAGCATTCCAAAAGGCACCTCTGTAAGATTTGACGGAACAGACGGCGCAAGCGGTCATTTAAAAATTGCTCCATTCTTGGCAAACGGAACTTACCCTAGCAACTACTTTATGGGAGTTACTGCGGAGACAATTGCTAATGGGGCATTTGGTCAAGTAATGCACTTTGGCGAATTAGATGGTATTAATACGAGCAGTTATACTGCTGGCGCTTTGCTTTACGCAAGTACAACTGTTGTTGGAGGTTTTCAAACAACGGCTCCAGTTGCCCCTAATAACATCGTCCTTATTGCTGCTGCAATTAACTCAAAAAATAACGGTACTATTTTAGTTCGTACAACTTATGGCTCTAATATAAACACGGACGAAGGAGTTAAAATTACAACGCCGACAACTGGTCAATTATTGCAGCTTCAAGCTAGCGGATTATGGGAAAACAAGACCAAAGCGCAAGTTTTAGGTGGCACATCTTCGCAGTTTGTTAAGGGCGATGGCAGTTTGGATTCTACAATCTATGTTAGTGGTTTAGGCACAAGCGGACAAATAGCCTACTTTAACGGAACAACAACAATAACTAGCGAATCAAATTTATTTTGGGATGCTACAAACGACAGACTTGGAATTGGAAGCGCAACACCAACCGTCAAACTAAGTGTTTCCAACGCTGCAAACGGCAACATTGCATTTTTTACAAATACCTCTGACGCTGACTTATTCGTAAATCTAACTAGCGGTGTAACATTATTAACACCATCGACAGGAACCCTAGCTTTTGGAACTTTAAACACCGAGCGTGTTAGGCTAAATATTAACGGCAATTTATTAGTCGGAACAACTTTAGACAACGGCTCTAAGCTGCAAGTTAACGGCTCATTTTCCGCTCCTCATGTTACAAAGTCAGCAGACTACACTTTAGATGCAACGGATTACACGGTTGGATTTGATTGTGCAAGCAACAGAACTGCAACGCTTCCCGATGCAACAACTTGCCAAGGTCGTATTTATGTGATTTACCAATACAACACAGGGTCAGGCGCTAGGTCGGTAACCTTGGATGGCAATGGCTCCCAAACAATAAACGGAGTTACAACTTATTCTTTGAGTCCTTTTTGCGAATACTCCTCTGTAATGATTCAATCAAACGGAGCAAATTGGATTATTATATCAAGCAACTTTACAACTGATTGTCTTTAAAAATTAAACTTTAAACAAATAAAAACCATGAAAAAAATTGAAGCAGTAACAATTTGGAAAAATGGCGAAAGCCAAGAAGCTAACCTATTAAATGCCTACATCACTAACGACAACCTTGAGTCTTCTTGCTCATTTTACTATTCGCTAAATGCAAGCGGTGAAGGAACTGAAGAGATGCCTTTAGTTGTAGGTGCTATTCTAGCAGATGGCGGAATAACTATGAGTGGTGAGGATTACCTAGCTTGGGATGGGACTAATCAAAGTGCTTATACCTACATCGCTGATAAATTGAATCTAATAATCGTAGGTTAATTAGTATCTTTACGCTATGGCAAACATCGGCAATCAATCCATAGGTAACCTTAACCTATTCGTCAAACAAGGCAACACGCAAACATTTAGGCTTGCATTTAACAATGTTCTCCCAAACGGAGACAAAGAGCCTATTGATTTGTTAGAATACACAGAGATTAAAATGGATGTAAAAACCCAAATTGATGTCAATGCGGTTCCTTTTATCAGTTGGACGATTGGGGATGGGTTAACTATTGAAGGAGATGACGATAATGTTTTAGCGTTTACATTTAGCGAGGAGTTTTTGGAGTCGCAAGGTTACCAATGGGACTACGACATTTTATTTACGGATGCCGATGGAAATACAACGCTTGTGGGTGGAATTATCAATGTTAGACGAGTAGTAACGAAATGAGACAGATAGAGGTAATTAACTTAGAAACCATTATTGATGTTACTGCGGAGACATCTAATGTTGAAATTCTTGTAAAAGACTACGATTCAGAATTAGTTGAAAGGTTTGCTTTAGAGGCTCAGGAAGCTGCCATTGACGCTGAGGAATCAGCAGACATCGCAAATGCTCAGGCTTCTATTGCAACTGCTCAAGCTGGTATTGCTACGACTCAAGCTGGGATTGCTACCACGCAAGCGGGTATTGCTACTACCCAGTCGGGAATAGCTACGACAAAAGCTAACGAGGCTAGCGCTTCGGCTGCTAGTGCTTTGGCTAGTGAGCAAGCTGCGGATGCGGACAGAATTCTTGCGCAAACTGCTGCGACTACTGCGACTACACAAGCAGGCATAGCAACTACACAAGCAGGCATAGCAACTACTAAGGCTGGAGAGGCTTCGGCAAGTGCTGATGACGCATTGGCTTCTCAGAACTCTGCAAGCGGTTCTGCTAGCACGGCAACTACTCAGGCTGGAATAGCTACAACACAGGCGGGAATCGCTACAACACAGGCAGGTAATGCTTTGACCAGTGCAAACAACGCTGCTGCTTCGGCTGCTGCTGCTGCACAGGTTGGGACATCTACTCTTTTAACTGGATTTAGCACAGGTGCGAATAGCACTATACTTGCTACTGACACAATCTTGCAGGGATTTAACAAGACGCAAGGTCAGATTAATGCTAGGGTTTCAGGAACAATCGCCACAGGTCAAGTAGCGTTTGGAACTGCTGCGAATACTATTGGTGGTGGGAACAACTTGTTTTGGGATAACACTAATGGTAGGCTAGGTGTTGGAATTACTACTCCAAGTTCTAGGCTAGAAGTGGCTCAAACAAGCACAGGAAATCTTGACTATTTAACAATATATAATACAGGTGGTGGAGCAGTTAATGACCAAACGGCACTTTCGTTTGAACACGGAGGTAATAGAAGGTCATCTAAAGTGTTTTCTACTTTAGAATCATCGACAAGTACTGCACTAGGTTTTGTTACAACTGCAAGCACAGTTGAAACCGAAAAGTTAAGAGTTTTTTCTTCAGGTAATGTATTAATTCAAGCAGGAGGCACATTTACCGACGCAGGATTCCGCTTAGATGTAAACGGCTCAACTCGTTTCAACGGCTTATCAACCATCCAAGGAACTACGGCTTCCGACTCAGGTCAACTAGGTGCTGAACTGCTAACCACAGGCACAGGCGATGCATCTTGGACAGGGACTGATTTTGCGACAGGCTACACGCATGTGGCAGGGTCTACTACTACGTTGACAAGCACACTTGCAGGAGTGGTTGGAGCATCCTACCAAATTACCTACACAGTTACAGGCAGAACGGCAGGTTCGTTTACAATTGCCTTTGGAGGCTTTACATCCGCTGCATTGACTGCAACAGGGAATCTTGGGCCAAGAGCAACCACAACAGGAACTCTTGTTATTACTCCAACATCTGACTTCAATGGAACGATTGTACTTTCGATTCGCACTATTTCTGCGTCAAGTGCATCAGTTACATTTAACAATAGTGCAGGTACAGTTACTAATCAGATAAGAATTAGCAGTATAGCAACAAATATTTTTATAGGGTTAAATTCAGGTAGAAATAATACTACGGGGCCAAATAATACATTCTTTGGTAATTCTTCTGGAGCAAACAATACAACAGGAGGAAGCAATTCTTTCTTTGGTGTAAGTTCAGGGGCAGCAAACACCACAGGAGGTTCTAATGCTTTCTTTGGACAAGGTTCAGGACAAGCAAATACAACAGGAGGAGGCAGTTCTTTCTTTGGACAAGGTTCAGGTTTTGTAAATTCAACAGGTTCATCTAACTCTTTCTTTGGTCAGTCTTCAGGACAGAATAACACAACGGCAAGCAATAACTCTTTCTTTGGTCATAATTCAGGATTTTCAAATACTACAGGAGCATCTAACTCTTTCTTTGGTGCTAATGCTGGATTTTTTAGCACCACAGGAGCCAATAATTGTTTTGTAGGTTTTGATGCAGGTCGAAGAATTGCTAATGGAAATGCTCTTCCACTTGTGAATAATTCAATATTTATTGGCATTGACACTAGAGCAAATGCTGATAATCAAACGAATCAAATAGTCATTGGTCACAATGCAACAGGCTTAGGCTCTAACACAACTGTGCTAGGCAACTCATCTACCACTCACGGCAGATGGTACGGAAACTTGTTAATAGGGACTGACACGAACTCAGGCTTTGCTTTGGATGTGAATGGTACGGCTAGGGTGCAGGGGGTGACAACAATTACAGGCTCGACTACGGCAGCATCTGCTATTGCTAGAGGTGCTAACCTTACATCAACTTTAGTAGCAGCAGCTAACAACGATGTGCTTGTAGGACTAGATTTAAATCCAACCTTTACTAATGGTGCTTTTACAGGTGTAACTAATTTAAATCTTAGGGCTGGTGGAATTGCTTTAAGAGCAGATGGCGTATTAAATTGGGGTAGTGCTTTAACAGGTAATAACAGAGGTATTCTTAGTTGGGATACAAATTTAGCTTTTGTTAATGGAGTTGTAAATTTGGCTTTATATACTGCTGGCTCTAATCGTTTACAGATTTTTAGCAACGGAAACATCGGAATAAACACTACGACTAATATAGCATCTTCAATTCTTACTGTAGACTCCACAACAAAAGGCTTTCTGCCTCCAAGGATGACCACAACGCAAAAAAATGCGATTGCTTCGCCTGCAACGGGACTTGTTGTTTATGACAATACATTGAACAAATTATCTGTTTTTACAGGTGCAACTTGGGAAACGGTAACATCAGTTTAAAATTAATCTTATAAATTGCAGAAAAATTAAACACTATGAACGTAAATCTAGCAATCGCCCTAACTGACATTGAGGGCAACAAGATTCAAAATGAGAAAGGCGAGGAAATGCTACTTTCTAAAATGGTAGGTAACGCTTTGTTTGCTGCTGAAGAGAAAGAAGACCCGATTCGTCTTTACGAGTTGGCAAAGAAAGTCTACTACTCTGATGGCGAGATTGACCTAAGCAAATCAGATGCTGAACTAATCAAGGACAAGGTCAAGTCTAAAGGCTTCACTGTGCTTGTTTTAGGACCTCTATACGAGGCTTTAAAGTAAAAGTAATGGTAAAGCATAGGTAACAATTAAGAGCGCTAGAAATAGCGCTTTTTTATTTCCTTTAAAATGCCTTACTTTTGATAAACGATTAGCAATTAACTAAATGAATTTATTGCAAAAAGACGAAATAGGAGTGCCATCCACCCTAGTGGCTTTCTTGGCAAATGTTTTCCAAGCGATTGGCATTGACTTTTTAAATGTCGTTTTGACAATGATTATTTCTTTGCTTTCAATCGTGTACTTAATTTTCAAAATCAAAAACGAGAAGTCAGTTTACGAAAAAAGAAAAGATGAAGAAGGGAAGTAATGCTAATAGCAAGCCATCTGCATTTGGAAAGAAGCGAGAGGGCAAAGCAAAGAATTTAAACACGCCTAAAGGAAAAAAGGTAAGTAAATACAGGGGACAAGGAAGATGAAAAAGTTTTTCGAATGGTCTAGCGGATTTCTATCCGAAAACGGGCAAGCATCCAGCAAACGATTTGTTGGTGTGTTTAGTGCGGTTGCATTATGCTACACCTTATATGCAAATCACGATTCAGTTAATGAGCCTTCCGAAGCATTGGTTTATTCCGTAGCCGCTTTGTCTGCTGCTGCCTTGGGAATTAGTGCAGCCGAAAAGATATTTAAGAACCCAAATAAAAAAGAAGAAAATGACTGAAGAGAAAAAAGAAATCAAAGCAAACCCATTGCCAATTAGCTTTGCCGAATTTGCAAAAGAGCCAGTAAAAGGAATGCTATTCCTAGTAATCATTGCAATCGGTTACTTGTACATTGATGGCAAAATTAACTATACAAGCCAAATCGAAAAGCAAGGCTTGAAAATCGATGCATTGGAATTGAAGATTGACAACGCAACTATGAATTTGAAGCGTTCGGATTCTTTGCTTTCTGCATCACTTGCTAAATTGACAACCTTGCAGGAGCTAGGTAAAATCAAATAACAATGAAATATCTTATTATTTTATCCTTGCTGGTTTTAGCTTCTTGCAGTAAAGAACAAGAGGTAATCGAAGAGCAAGTAACTGATAGCTTATTTGTCAAAAGTGATAGCCTATTCAAGCAAGCTACTATAACACTACCAAAGTCAGACAAGCAGTTTACCAAAATGGTAGAGAAGGTAGACAAGAAGATTGAAACGCTAAAGACAGAGGTTGTTGTAGCTAAGAAAGCGGTTGAGTTGGCTAAAGCTGAAAAGACAATTGTCTATATTAGAGATACAATTTTCATCAAGGAAGAGAAGAACTTTTGGGGTAAAAAGAAAGTCACTATTGATTCGGTTGGTCTTGACTCACTAAAAAACTAAACAATGAAAATTAGCACGCACTTAAATTTGGCAGAGGTAACTCGTTCCGATTCTGCAAAGCGTCACGGCATTGACAACACTCCTACTGCTGAGCATTTGGAAAACTTTAAGCTACTAGCTGAGAAAGTATTTGAGCCAATCCGTTTGCACTTTAAAACTCCAATATTTATTTCTTCAGGTTACCGAAGCAAAGCCTTAAACGATTTTATTGGTGGTAGCTCATCCTCTCAACATTGCAAAGGTCAAGCCATCGACATCGACATGGATGGCAGTAAGGGCGGAGTAACTAATAAAATGGTTTTTGACTTTATTGTTTCTCGCTTAGACTTTGACCAGCTTATTTGGGAATTTGGCACAGATGCCAATCCTGATTGGGTACACGTAAGCTATGCAAAGACAGGCAACAGAAAAGAAAAGCTGAAAGCCGTAAGGGTTGGAGGAAAAACAGTATACCAAACTATTCCTTAATGGAAATAAAAAAAATCTCAAGGAATTTGCACCAAATTAGCCTTGACCAAAAAGAGTCCAAAATTGCTTTGTTATCGGATATCCACTGGGACAATCCTAAATGTGACCGAGAAAAACTAAAGCGCCATTTAGACTATTGTAAAGAGCAAGAAATTCCTGTTTTTATTAACGGGGATTTTTTTTGTTTAATGCAGGGAAAGTACGACCCAAGACGAAGCAAAAAGGACGTACTACCTGAACACAACAAGTCAAATTATATTGACGCAGTAATTGAGGATGCAGTTGATTGGTGGTCTCCTTATGCTAGTCTTTTAACCGTTATTGGTTACGGCAATCACGAGACGGCAATTATTAAGAATTTAGAAACCGACCCATTGCAAAGGTTTGTCGACTTGTTAAACTACACAAATAAAACCAGCGTGCATACTGGCGGATATGGCGGTTGGCTTGTTGTTAAAAAGCAAGTTGAAACCAACACTTTTATGACCAAGATGGTTAAATACTTTCATGGAAGCGGTGGAGGTGGAGTCGTAACTAAGGGAGCCATTAACTTGACTAGAGCGTTAGAAATGTATGAAAATATGGACGTTTTTGTAATGGGTCACATCCACGAAAACTCCAGCAGAAATGACGCTAGGGATGCAATACAATATAATGCAGGAAAACATTGCCATGAGTTAGTACAAAAGCAAATTCACCTTGCAATTACTGGTGCTTATAAGGAAGAATACGAAGACGGATTTGGAGGCTGGCATATTGAAAGAGGCGCTCCAATTAAGCCAACAGGAGGCAGAATTTTAAATTTAGATGGCAGACGAATAAGAACAAAAGAAAGTGATACTTGGGAGTTGCTAGTCGATTCTTGTAAATTTCCGTTATGAAAGCCAAGCTAATATTTGAACTACCTGAGGACCAACATGGATGGTATATGGCGGTAAATGCAAGTGCAATGCATTGCGTTTTAAATGAGTTTGACCAATGGTTGCGCTCTAAGATTAAATACGAGGACCTAAACGATGACCAGCACCAAGTTTACCAAGCTTGTCGTGACCAGCTAAGGACTTTGCTTTACGAGGAAAATATTGACTTAGACAAATAATGGACCAAAGAATTCAAATCGCAATCTTAGCTTTTCTTGGAGGGGTAATCTTAACCTTTGTGGTCTACCCTAGACACGAACAAGAGACGGTTTATAAATTTGAAACCGTGACAAAAACAGACACTTTGTTTGTCGACAAATTGGAGACAGTTTACATTCCTAAAACCAAGATAAAAACCGAGGTTGTAAGAGACACAATCCTTGTTGATTTTAAGCCACAAATTAGCCTATTTGAGACCACCTTTCCATTTGAGTATGGAAGTACCAAGGTTAGCGGAGAAGTCCTTGGAGAGGTGCTTAAAATGACCGCTACAAACGATTATAAATTGCCAGTCGTAACCAACACAATTACGAACACAGAAACAAAGACAATTATTCAAAAACCAAAGGGAATTTACTTGGGTGGTGGTGTAAATTCATTGCTCCAGCCTAGCGCATCGGTTGCCTACTTGGATAACAAGTATTTATTTAGCTACCAATTCCAGCCTCTGCAAAAGGTCCACCAAATAGGAGTGGCAAAAAAGTTGTTTTAATTAGGCTTAACTATCTCTTTAAGCTGATTAAAAATAGACTCTGCTAGGTCTCCCCAATACATATCACATTTTCCGTCCTTAATTGGAGGTTCTAAGAAATAGCTTTGCCAATCGCTAGGCTTTGATGTGTAGTGGTAACACGTCTCTTTGTAGGGACAATTTGTCCCTAGGCATTTTGCGATATCAGGACTCATTTCCAATAATTTTTAGCAAGACAAGGTAACCAATCAAGTCATTTACCACATCCTCATCGTCTTTGTCCAAGCTTCCGTTTTTAATTCGCTTTAGCTTGTCATCGATTCTAACCAGTAGTCCTTCTTTTGCGGACAACTGACTAAATACGCAAAGAGGTTCCAGTGCTGAATTGCCGTACTTTTGATTTTTAGCAATTAGCAGGTCTCTAATTTCCTCAAGTACAACCGTAACCTGTACGGAAAAGAAATTGTGCGTCATTATTTCAACAAGTACCAATAAGTTATTAGCATTAAAAACAAGGTAAAAGAAATTGAAGCGCAGGAAATGAATAAAAAGATTTTTGATTTTTCCATTATAAGTTAATTTTAAGAAACTCTGACCACCATTTAATAAGGCAAATTATCACCATAAGAAACCCAAACATCGCTGCAATCTTTTTCAAGTTTTGCTTGCTTGTAAAATGTCTTAAAGTCCACGTACTTTTCGCCTTTAACATATTGACTGGTCCTAAATTTAGATTTCCCTTTTTTGACAAGTAAGCCATCGGCAAACAGAATGTAAAATTCGTTTTCTGCAACGGCTTGGTTAAACTCAAGATATTGATGCCACCAGTCTACTGGCTTGCGGTTCTCGTCTAGCACCTTAGTTGCACTTAGGTAGCCAAACGGGTTAATGATTTGTGCCTCTTCCATACGCAAGTTAAAAGCATAAAAAACGACACGAAAAAAAAATCTTCACTTTTGTTAAAAAAAAAGTGAGAAATATTTTGGAATCTAATTTTTTTGTTAGATATTTGATTCATCAAACAACAACAAAACACCAAAACACTATGAAAACTTTAGTAAACAACACAAACAGAAAAGTAAAATCAATCGAGGTTAATTTTTCAAATATGACCTTCATAATTCAGGCTTACAGTCACTACATTTATAGTACAACATCTAATTGGTCAAAGACTCAATATACTGCCATAATAAAGGAAACAGGTGAAGGAATTGGTGCAATGGGAAGCAGAGATTTAATCAAAAGACAAATGCAATTGATTAACTCAAGACCTGAACTATTTATCAAATAAACAAAACGCCCCCGAAAGGGGGCATAACTTTCTACACCTATGGGAAAACTATTTAACGATTCTGAAATGTACCTCGACCAAGAGGTGCTATTCTTTTACGAAGGCGAGGAGTATTGCTGGACTGGTCATTACGAGGTCAAGCAATGCGGCGAGGAGTCCGACTGGGATTACTGCGGAGACTCTGAGGTTGAGGTTGAGATTGATACAACCAAATCAATCACGAAGTTTAACGAAGAGACCAACGGCTGGGACGAGGTGACAATTACCAACTCCCTCATTTACGAATTAGTATTACACATTGAACGAGACCTTTAAACAACAAACACCTATGGAAAAATCACAGAGTATCCAAAACCTAACGCAAGGACTTGCCAAGTTTCATGCAATGGTTGGGAAGATTAGCAAAGACGCTAAGAACCCATTCTTTAAATCCAATTACGCCAGCTTACCTCACATCATTACAGAGGTCAGCGAACCGCTAGAAAAGGCTGGTTTAATCCTTAGCCAGTTTCCAAATGGCGACGGACTTACTACAATGCTAATTCACGCAGAGAGTGGCGAGTACATTTCGGCAACCTACACCTTACAAGTTGTTAGACAGAACGACCCACAAGCGCAAGGCTCTGCAATTAGTTACGCGAGACGTTACGCCATTACAAGCATTTTAAACCTAGCTATTAGCGATGACGATGGAGAGGCTGCAACTAGACCAGTTCGCCAAGTTCCAGCGGTTGTAAAGACCAAGCCAACCGACGAGCAATTTGCATACATCGTTCGCTACCTAAACGGGACCGATGCCCAGCGCAAACAAGCCAAGGATGCTTTGACTAAATACGAATTAACACAAGACCAAAAGGACACCTTAGACGGATTACTATAATGGCAAATTTATATGAAATTACAAGGGAGGCGCTAGAGTTAGCCTCCCTATTAGAAACCGAAGAATTGACTCCCGAACTGGAAGCAATGCTGGTAATTAACCAAGAGCAACTGCAAACCAAGGCTGGCAACTACGCCAAGGTCATTGCAAACATTCAAAGCGATAGCGATGCAATCGACCAAGAAATTAAAAGACTCAAGGCAATGAAGGACAGTAAGGAGCGAGCCATTACAAGGCTCAAGGATGCACTTAGAGAGGCAATGCTAGTAAGTGCCATTGACAAAATAGAAAGTCCTTTATTCAAGCTTAGTTTGCGCCGTAGCGAAGCGGTGGAGGTTGACATTGTGGAGGCTTTGCCTAGCCAGTTTATAAACGTCAAGAACGTGGTAATTGCTGACAAGGTAGCAATCAAGGAAGCCATCAAACGAGGCGAGAATATTACTGGCGCAAGGATAATCGAAAACTTTAGCCTTCAAATCAAATGAAAGACAACCCAATGTTTTTGGCAACGCTTATCCTATTCTCAGGCATAAGCATAACCTTACTTATTTTAGCAGGACTTAAATACATCCCAATAATTACGATTGTCTTGATTTTAGCCGCTGCTTGGTACGTCATTTATTACCTATTTAAAAACAACTAAAATGAGCAACTACACCTATTTAGGCAAATTCATTCAACGCCCAGCAGACCTAGCGCCAAGAGGCGTTAAGTCTACTTACCAAACAGAAAAGCTACCATTTAACGAAACCTTTGAAAGATTATGGAAACTCAAGAAATAATGGACGAAGTAAAGCGACTATACATCGAAGGATTTACTCGCAAAAGGATAGCTGCAAAGCTTGGAGTAGATAAGGAAAAGGTAGGCTACCTACTCTATACCAAAATGAAGCTTCATGAAATCCACCCACGTAAGCTAATAAACGAAAACATCTTTAACATTCTGACCGACCACCAAATCAGCCGAGTGTTGACGCTGGCGACATACGGTTATAACTGCAAAGAGATTGCCGAAGACCAAAAACTAGAATATCGTAAGGTAAAAAAGTTGCTGGATGTAGCACAATCCAAAAATATGATTGAGAAAAAAATATAAAATCTTTTTTATTTCTTAGATTATATTTAATATTGCTAAACATTTAAACAAACACCTATGAAAAAAGCACTTCAAATTACAGGCAAAATCATCTACTTCATCGTAGCAATGTCACCCATCTTTGCGCTTGGCTATATGCTAGGCATTAAATTAATGCAACAATAAAATCAAAAACACCTATGGAAACGATTAAAATTACATCACAAGTTCTTTTGGAAACAGAGTTTACTGTTCCAAAGTATTTTAAAATTTATAGTCATTATCACATGATTTTAGATGATAGGACCTATCTATTTGTAAAGTCTAATTTAGATAAGTCTTTACTTTTGTATCCTGAGATTTCAATTTTGCAAATCAGCTGGTCAGCTAATCGCTGGCATCAAAATTCAATTAGCCAAGATTTGATTGCAATTACTGAGGAGGAATTTAAAGAAGAGTACACTAAAGCAAGTATTTTACTTTTAGATTATTTGAACTAATGACAAGCACTGACTCACAAAACGCACTTATCAAGGGATGGCTATTAAATGGCTATTCCTTGACCCAGCTAGAAGCTTTAAACCAGTTTGGATGCTTTAGACTAGCGGCAAGAATTGCAGACCTTAGAGACAAAGGTTTAAACGTGGTAACCGACATGGTTACGCTAGAAAATGGC
>Ga0114982_1000194_pt1 | contig 32356 bp, 32 predicted proteins | sample Shrwel_input2_FT_FD_87183 | JGI IMG/M metagenome (GOLD analysis project Ga0114982, IMG submission 87183) | Subsurface microbial communities from deep shales in Ohio, USA - Utica-3 well 1 S input2 FT | ecosystem: Environmental > Aquatic > Deep subsurface > Shale gas/oil reservoir > Produced... | reverse complement strand
TGGTCTTTCAAATTGAACGTCACGCTCGCTCCTACCGATTTTCCGATCCAGTTGCGTTGTGATTCTTTCAAAGATTCGGTCCAATCGATGGTTTCTAAACCTTGCAACAAACGTTCTGCATACGCCGAAATACGCATGGACCATTGGGTCATTTTTTTACGAATCACCGGATGACCCCCACGTTCGGAAACGCCGTTTACAATTTCGTCATTCGCCAAAACCGTTCCCAATGCCGGACACCAATTTACTTCAGTTTCGGCCAAATAGGTTAATCGGTATTGCAATAGTATTTGTTGTTTCTTTTCTTCCGAATAGGAATTCCAATCGGAAGGGAAAAATATTTCGGTATTGTCATCACAAACAGCGTGTACGGTAGCATTTCCGCTTCTTTCGAAAATTTGAATCAATTCCGAAATATCTTCTGCTTTATCCGTGTCTTTGTTGTACCACGAATTGAACAATTGAATGAAAATCCATTGGGTATGTTTGTAATAATCCGGATTAGAAGTACGCACTTCGCGACTCCAATCGAATGAAAAACCTATTTTATCTAACTGCTCGCGGTAACGTGCAATGTTTTCCTTAGTTGTTTTTTCAGGATGCTGTCCGGTTTGAATCGCATATTGTTCTGCGGGTAAACCAAACGAATCATATCCTTGTGGATGTAACACATTAAAACCTTGATGTCTTTTGTAACGCGCTACAATATCGGAGGCAATGTACCCTAATGGGTGCCCGACATGCAATCCTGCACCCGAAGGATAAGGGAACATATCTAATACATAGTATTTTGGCTTGTCAGAGGTGTTACTTGCAGCAAAAGTTTGGTTTTTTGCCCAATAATGTTGCCATTTGGCTTCGATTTCGTTGTGAAAATACTTCATCTTTATCCGTTTTCAGTCTCCGTTTTTAAACAAAATAGATTTTCTGCCTAATGCAACTATGACTACTTACTTAAAATTAAGTCGCAAATTTACATTTATTATAAGAAACACGAAACTTTGAGCGTTATTAACTTTAAATAAAGAAATTCTTTGTTATTTTTACCCCAAATAATTTTGTTGTATGAGTTCATCTTTTGAAAAATTTCAAAAACGTCGATTAATTACCTCTTATTTTTCAGTGGTATTGAGCGTTTTCTTGGTGCTTTTTATGTTAGGTTTATTGGCTTTATTTGTCGTGAATTCTAAGAAATTGTCAAACGATTTTAAAGAAGGAATCGCGATGTCGGTCTATTTTAAAGATGAAGCCAAAGACACTACCTTAACCAAATTTGGCGAGATGCTAAAAACATCAAAATATGCCAAAGACTACAAATATGTTTCTAAAGAAGAAGCGGCAATTGAACATCAAAAAACTTTGGGAGAGAATTTTACCGAATTCTTGGGAGCCAATCCGCTTAAAAACTCCTACGACATCCACATCAAAGCCGATTATGTACAAAGTGACAGCGTGGCCAATATAGAGCGAAAATTACGCGAAAATCCATTGGTGGCTGATATCGTATATGACAAACAATTGGTAAAAATGGTCAACGAAAATGTAAAAAAAGTAAGTCTTTGGATTCTTATCATTTCAGGATTTTTAACTCTCGTAGCTGTTTTATTAATCAACAGTTCGTTGCGTTTATCGGTATATGCCAACCGTTTTATCATTAAAACGATGCAAATGGTGGGGGCTACCAAAGCATTTATTAGAAAACCATTCATTTGGCGCAGTGTAAAACTGGGTATGATTGGTGCCGGTGTTGCCGTAGTGGCTTTGCTTGGCGTTCTTTTCTATGTGAATAGCATTTGGCCGAATTTGGGTGTTTTTAATGATATTATGCCTATCGTTTTTATTTTACTGGGTGTTTTTGGCGCCGGGATAGTAATCACTTGGTTAAGTACACACTTTGCAACGCAACGTTTCTTGAATTTAAGAACCGACGATTTATATTAATTTTATGGAAGAAAATAAAAAACACGAATTCCTTTTTGGTAAGGTTAATTATAAATTTTTACTCATAGGGCTGGGTGTCATTTCCTTGGGTTTTATCCTGATGTCGGGCGGAGGGAGCGAAGATCCCAACGTGTTTAACGAAGATATTTTTAGTTTCCGAAGAATTCGATTAGCGCCCACTATGGTGCTTATTGGTTTCGGAATAACAATTTACTCTATACTTAAAAATCCTAATAATAAGTAATCAATATACAGTAGTCAGAGTGCGGATTTTGCAAACTGAACACTGCAAACTAAACACATGGATGTAATTCAAGCGATACTTATTGCCATTGTGGAAGGTCTTACCGAGTACTTACCGGTTTCTTCTACCGCGCACATGATTTTTACCAGTTCGTATTTCGGTATTCAGGAAGACGACTTTGTAAAATTATTCCAGGTCTCTATACAATTTGGAGCGATTTTAGCGGTTGTGGCTTTGTATTGGAAGAAATTTTTTGATTTTACCAAATTTAGTTTTTTTATCAAACTAGCTGCAGCAGTTGTTCCTGCTTTGGTTTTAGGAAAATTATTTGACGATAAAATTGAAGCCGTTTTAGGAAATCCTATTCCTATTGCCATTGTATTAATCTTGGGCGGATTTGTTTTATTGTTTGTGGATCGTTTATTTCAAAACCCAACCATTGTAAAAGAAGAAGATATTACCGTTAGAAAAGCCGTAACTATTGGCTTTTGGCAATGTTTGGCCATGATGCCCGGAACAAGTCGTAGCGCGGCTTCTATCATAGGCGGTATGCAACAAGGTTTAAGCCGTCAGGCCGCAGCTGAATTTTCTTTCTTTTTAGCGGTTCCTACCATGTTGGCGGTAACGTGTTATTCGGTTTTCTTAAAAACCTACGAACACAGTCAGATGAAGGGTTACGAATTGATTTTACAGTCAAAAGACACTCTTATGATGTTTGCCCTTGGGAACATTATTGCTTTTATCGTAGCGGTTTTAGCCATTAAATTCTTTATTGGAATCATCAAACAATACGGATTCAAACCTTGGGGTTGGTACCGCATTGTTGCCGGAACCTTGCTTTTAATTTATTTCTCTTTTTTAAAATAATTCGATTTGTATTCTCCAGAAGATATTTTAAACGGTCAAGTACTGTTAATAGACAAACCCTTAACTTGGAGTTCTTTTCAGGCTGTAAACAAATTAAAATACACTTTAAAAAACCGATTAGGGCTTCCTAAAAAATTTAAAATTGGTCACGCCGGAACGTTAGATCCCTTGGCTACTGGTTTATTAATTGTGTGCACCGGTAAATTCACCAAAAGAATTACCGAAATACAAGCACAAACCAAAGAATATACCGGAACCATTTATGTTGGTGCCACCACGCCATCCTACGATTTGGAAACTGAAATTGATGCTACTTTTCCTACTGAACATATTACAGATGCTTTAATTCACGAAACCGTTAAGCAATTCCTTGGTGAAATAGATCAAAAACCCCCCGTTTTTTCAGCCATTAAAAAAGACGGAAAGCGGCTGTATGAACATGCCCGTGCCGGTGAAGAAGTAGAAATTGCTTCCCGAAAAACCACTATTTACGAATTTGAAATTACGCGAATTGCCTTGCCAGAAATTGATTTTAGAGTGCAATGCAGTAAAGGAACCTATATTCGCTCGTTATCTCATGATTTTGGATTAACTTTACAGTCTGGAGCGCATCTTACCGCTTTACGCCGAACTAAAATTGGCGATTATTCGGTAGAAAATGCAATAACTCCCGAGCAGTTTCAATTCAAAATCGATAATTATGAAAAAAGTTAATTTATTAATCGTTTTTCTTTTTCTGATTTTTTCTTCCGCGCCTGCGCAAACACCAGAAGAAGTTCCCGCTGATCCTGAAACCCCATTTTTAAAAAACAAAACCGCTTTTTTTCAGTTTGATCTCGCATTACCGTTTAGTGTTGATGGTGATGATGATGATGAAGCAAGCGACTACAATGACGAAAATTGCACAGATCTTGAAGACTTAATTCCGAATGGTCTTGGGGCTAAAATTGGTTTTGGTATACAAAAGGATAAATGGGTAGCGGTAAGTTTACACACGGGAATAGACTGGAAGGCCAACGACAAGCTAGTTGCAGTCCCTTTGTACGGAAATTTCCGATTGAGTCCCGACATAGGAGACAACTTCAGAATATCATTGCAAGCGGGTTATGGCCGAGGTTTTACCTTAGGACGAGGGAATTTAGTGGGGTATTACCGAAGATATGCTATTGGACTTGAACCTTCTAAAGAAGGTAGTTTAAATATATCTATAGAATACTATCGCTACAGTTTTTACTTGCACAATCAAACCAGTGTTGGGAATTTTAGTTTAGGGTTTCAGTTCCGATGGAATTAATGTCCTAACTGATCCAAATGTAACATTAAGTTTGCCAATTCATTCATCGTACTAAAGCCTTTGTCATGTAAATACCAAAGTTGTAATTCGGTTTTTGCTGTTTCGTCAACAATGCCGTATTGCGCTTTGTAACTTTTGATAAGGTTTGTGGCTCCTTCCGGTCTTGGACCCCATGTCCCTTTAACTTCAAGTGTTTCTTTATCTAAGATAAGGAGCTTGGGAATGGCTCGCGCTCCATTTGTCAGGAAAAAATTCATCAGCCCATCATTTTCATCTCTAAAAAGTAACTTGAGCTTAATCTTATCGGTTACTGAGGCTAGTTTAAATAAAATAGGGATAATTTGAGCCGCATCACCACACCACCCTTCGGATAGAACCAACCAAATATAGTCTTTCTGCAAAGAATGCAATTTGTCAATAACCGCATCGGTGACTTGAATTGTTTTATCCAATCGATGCATTCGTGTTTCATTGAGTTTACTGTAATGCAATAAATCTTCACTCTGCTCTCTCCCAGAGGATTTGTTTTCTGCCAATAAATCGGTAACTATTTTTCTATAATCTGTATAGGAAATGCCTTTTACAACACCTTGTGCGATTTGTGTTTTCATTTTTACAACCTTTATTTGTGTAAATTTACAACTAATTCAAAAATCAGTAAGTAACAAAAATCACAAAGAATGGAAAAAAAGCGTTGTGCTTGGTGCGAAAAAGACGATCTATACCGTAATTATCATGATAATGAATGGGGAAATCCGGTGTATGATGACGAAACTATTTTTGAATTTTTAGTCTTGGAAACCTTCCAGGCGGGATTGAGTTGGTACACTATTTTAGCCAAACGCGAAAACTTCAGAGCTGCTTTCGATCAATTTGATTATAAAAAAATTGCAGCTTATGATGATGCTAAAATGGAAACTCTGAAAGAAGATGCCGGCATTATTCGCAACGGATTAAAAATTAAAGCCACTGTAACTAACGCGCAAGCTTTTATAAAAGTACAGGAAGAATTTGGAAGTTTCTCTAAATACATTTGGGGTTTTGTAGACGGAAAACCCATTGACAATAATCCCAAACACCTAAAAGAAGTTCAGGCTACTACCGAAATATCTGACAAACTAAGTAAAGATCTAAAAAAAAGAGGGTTCAAATTTGTAGGATCAACAGTAGTGTATGCACACATGCAAGCGACCGGAATGGTGAATGATCATGTAGAAGATTGTTGGAAAAGACACTAATTTATGAATATAAAAAACAATACCCTACTTCACGACATACCCTTTTAATCAGTTATTGAACAACTGTTTGCCATTTTTACACAAACCCAATTGAACCAAAAAAATGAAGAATTGTTACAGGGAACATTACCTAATTTAAACCTTAATGGTTCTTCAAAATCTACACAAACTCCTCTTTCGAGATTTCACGACTAGCTAAACTGTTAAATAATCGTTATCGTTTGAAACAACCTTTGTTTTTATAGATAAATTCTTACATTTGTAACGCTTTAGGGGTGTCTGTTTCCGAAAATTCGGGAATGCAGGCTGAGATTTTACCCTCTGAACCTGATCTGGTTAATACCAGCGTAGGGAAAAGTAAATGACTTCATGGTGCTTTCACGCAGCCGTTGCAGCCATTCCTAAAGTATTGTCGTATACTAAACCGAAAAGGAATGGAACTAAAAATTAACAACCAACACAAACAATTCGAAAGTAATAAGCTATCCGTGCAAGCTTTGCTCGATATTGAATTTCCCAATAAGCAAAATGGGATCGCTTTTGCCATTAACAACACCGTAATTCCAAAAACGGAATGGGCTAAACATTACCCAAAAACCACCGACGATATTTTAATCATTACCGCTACACAAGGCGGCTAAAGATGGGTTACATCAAAAAAATTAAACTGAAATACAACACAAACATTTATTTACAAACATGAAAACTACATTATTGGCAGGATTAGAACCCATTAGAAAAAATGATTATTATGGTTCACCCGAACTAAAGCAAGAACTACACAAAGCGTTATTCCCTTCAAGCATGGAGGAATTAACATTAGATTTATCATCGGTAACAGGTGCTTTCTATGGTTTGATGCTAAAAAACATCGGAAACAAAATCGGTTTTGATAAAATCGATGAAATTTCTAAAAGCGTTTTCTATGATTTGGGTAAAACCAAAACAAAACAATGTTCCGAAAAAATGGAAATATTACCCATTGATACCAGAGCTTTTTTTATCGTTCTTACCTCAGCCATATTTAACGCGAGTCCAGAATACAGCATCAAAGTAATTAATTATACGCCCGAAAAAACCATATTCGAATTAAACGGTGTCGATCGATATTTAAGGATTCTGAACCAACTTGAAATATCCGAACATATAACTTTCCCGACCTTAATACCATTTATGAACGGAATCAAAGACGAATTAAACATCAGCAGTGAATTGGTATATAAATGTGAAATAAAAGAAGGTACTAATGAAGTAAAATGTACCTACGAATTCACTTTAATTTAAATACTATGAATACAATAATATTAAAAAACAGCGTGGTTTTTTTAACAGGAGCTGATGGCGGTATAGGAAGTGCTTTTATCAAAGAACTAATCAATAGAGAAGTCAAAAAAATTTACATCACCGGGCTAAATTTAGACAAACTGGAAGCGCTTGCCAAGACAAATCCCGATATCCTATTTCCTATTAAATTAGACGTTACTAATACTACCAATGTGACCGCATGTGTCAAAAATTGCAGCGACACCACCATATTGATAAATAACGCAGGTGTCGAATTGAAAGCTGATTTTTTGGATCAAGGTGCTTCCGAAAAAGCAAAATTTGAAATGGCAGTGAATTACTTGGGGGTCATTGACTTGTGTCATCAATTTAGGCCCATCCTGAAATCAAATTATAATCCTGCAATCATTAACATATTGTCGATAGGAAGTTTGGTGCTTATAAAAAAAATCAACACCTATTGCGCTTCAAAAGTAGCCTTACACCTCTACACTCAAGCCATTAGAGAAGAACTTAAAAATGAAATTCAAGTCATTGGCGTCTACCCTGGTTATGTAGACACTTCAATGGTATCGGATGTGGACATCAAAAAAATTGCTCCGGATGAATTGGTTAAGAACATTTGTAATGATCTACTAAAAAACCATTTGGATATATTTCCAGACGAGATGTCTAAATTATATGCGAACAGCGATAAGTTAAGTATTGAGTATCTGAATTGATAATTTTCGCTTTATAAATCCACCCTATGAACCACGAAGAAAAAATCTCCAGAAACCCCTTTCCCAATTCCAAGAAAGTGTACATCGATGGTGAAATACACCCGATAAAAGTCGCGATGCGCGAAATTGAACTTCACGACACCAAATTATCCAACGGCGGTATCGAAAAAAATCCTCCCGTTACTGTTTATGACACATCAGGTCCCTATACAGATACAAACATAGAAATTGATGTTCGTAAAGGACTACCTCGTATTCGCGAACAATGGATTTTAAACCGTAACGACGTGGAGGAATTGGCCGAAATCTCTTCCAATTATGGCAAAGAACGTCTGGCGGATGAAAAACTGAATCACCTGCGTTTTGAATATTTACACAAACCCATGCGTGCCAAAAAAGGAGCCAATGTAACCCAATTGCACTACGCAAAAAAAGGAATCATAACTCCCGAGATGGAATACATTGCGATTCGGGAAAACCAACGCATCGAACAGTTGGAAACCGCACAAAAAGCCATGCAACGTCAACATGCCGGTAATAGTTTTGGAGCAAATACACCAAAAAGCAAAATCACTCCCGAATTCGTTCGCAGTGAAGTGGCGGCAGGTCGCGCCATCATCCCAAACAACATCAATCATCCCGAAAGCGAACCCATGATTGTAGGTAGAAACTTTCTGGTAAAAATTAATGCCAATATTGGTAACAGTGCCGTAACCTCATCGATTGAAGAAGAAGTAGAAAAAGCAGTTTGGGCTTGCCGTTGGGGAGCTGACACTATCATGGATTTATCGACTGGGAAAAATATCCATGAAACCCGCGAATGGATTATTCGTAATTCACCTGTGCCTATTGGAACTGTGCCTATTTACCAAGCGTTGGAGAAAGTAAAAGGAGTGGCTGAGGATTTAACTTGGGAAATCTTCCGTGATACACTGATTGAACAAGCAGAACAAGGTGTTTCCTACTTTACCATTCATGCAGGAGTTTTATTGCGCTACATTCATTTAACGGCTAACCGTGTTACCGGAATCGTTTCACGTGGTGGTTCCATCATGGCCAAATGGTGTTTGTTCCATCACAAAGAAAACTTCTTGTACACCCATTTCGAAGAAATCTGTGAAATCATGAAACAGTATGATGTGGCTTTTTCATTGGGAGATGGTTTGCGTCCAGGTTCTATTGCCGATGCTAATGATGCCGCACAATTTGCCGAATTGGAAACCTTAGGCGAGCTGACCAAAATTGCCTGGAAACATGATGTTCAGGTATTTATTGAAGGTCCGGGCCATGTGCCCATGCACATGATTAAGGAAAATATGGACAAGCAATTAGAATATTGTGCCGAAGCGCCTTTTTACACGCTTGGCCCATTAACTACCGATATCGCTCCGGGTTACGACCATATTACCTCGGCCATTGGTGCTGCCATGATTGGTTGGTACGGATGCGCCATGTTGTGTTATGTAACCCCAAAAGAGCATTTAGGATTGCCCAACAAAAAAGACGTAAAAGACGGTGTGATTACCTATAAAATTGCCGCTCATGCTGCTGATTTGGCAAAAGGTCATCCGGGTGCCCAATACCGAGACAATGCCTTGAGCAAAGCCCGTTTCGAATTCCGTTGGGAAGATCAGTTCAATTTAGCATTGGATCCAGATACCGCAAGGGAATTCCATGATGAAACTTTACCTGCCGATGGTGCCAAAGTAGCACATTTTTGTTCAATGTGCGGACCGAAATTCTGTTCGATGAAAATCTCTCAGGAAATCCGTGATGTTGCCGCCGCCGAGAAAGGAATGAAAACAAAATCGGAAGAATTTATAGAAACCGGAAAAGAAATTTATGTGTAAATAGACTGATAGATGAAAGACAATTGGCTTTTTATCTATCATCTATCCGTCCATTCTCTTTTATCTAAAATTAAGAAATGATTGTAATTACTAATCCAACAGCCGTTAACTGTGAAATCAGCATAATCCATTCGCTTTTCGCGGAAGGTTTGCCGATACTGCATGTTCGTAAACCAGACTATTCTGCAGCTGAAATGAGATCATTTTTAACCGCAATTGGATTGGAGTTTGGTAATCAGTTGGTTTTACACAACCACCATCAACTGGCAGAAGAATTCGGAATTAACCGATTCCATTTTCCGAAGAAATTCAGAAATACCATCACTGAAAAAAAAGAAGCCTTTTTTTCAACTGCTACACATTCAATATCTGAATTCAACACCTTAAAAAAAGAATATGATTATGCCTTTTTGAGCCCCGTGTTTCCCAGCCTATCTAAACCCGGTTACCATTCGGAAATCAATCTTAGCGAATCAATAAAAAAAAGAACCAATTACAATACAAAATTAGTGGCTCTGGGCGGGATTTGTGCGGAAAATATTTCAGAAATTCTTAAAAAAGGGTTTGATGATGTGGCGCTTTTAGGTACCCTTTGGAACAGTACTAATCCGTTAGAAAATTTTAAAAAATGTCAGCAAACCGTCCTTTCGTTTTAAGCATAGCAGGATTTGATCCTTCTGCTGGTGCAGGTGTTTTGGCTGATGTCAAAACATTTGAACAGCATCAGGTATATGGCTTAAATATTATTACAGCCAATACGATACAAACGGAAAATGAGTTTGTTACCATTCAATGGATTGATTTAGAGTTTGTCATAAATTCAATGAGACTACTTTTCAAAAAATATGATATTAAAGCAATTAAAATAGGCATTGTCCCATCATTAAATTATTTAAAAGCCATTGTGGATGAGGTTAGAAAACATTCTTCAACTATAAAAATTATTTGGGATACCGTTTTAAAATCAACTACCAACTTTAAATTCATCAGTATTGAAAATCAATCGGAATTAGTACCCATTTTAAAAGATATTGATCTCATTACACCCAATTATACAGAAATTCTGAAACTTCTTCCACAAAAAACATCTGGAGAAGATAACGCCAAAATACTTTCAAAACATTGCGCTGTTTTACTCAAAGGTGGCCATAATTCTGAAGAAGTCGGAACTGATTATTTATTTATAAAAGATGAAAAAATTACACTAACACCCAAAACCACTGTGGTTGCAGAAAAACACGGCTCAGGTTGTGTTTTATCTTCAGCTATAACCGCAAATCTAGCACTAGACTGTGATTTACCCAAATCCTGCCAAAAAGCAAAGCTTTACATTGAAAACTATTTGAACACAAACAACACAAAATTAGGGTACCATTATGTTTAGCAAATTACAATACATTTCACAAGGGGAAACTATTTACAGCCAAATAAGAAATATTCATCACGCCTTAGACACTGGCTGTGATTGGATACAATTACGATTTAAAACCAATAATGAAGAACAATTACATGACTTAGCCGAAGCAGCCAAATTACTTTGCGACACCTATTCGGCCACATTTATCATCAACGACAATCCCTATTTATGTCAGCAAGTAGATGCCGATGGTGTTCACTTGGGCTTAACCGACATGAATATAAAAGAAGCCCGAGCTATTCTTGACGAGTATAAAATTATTGGAGGAACTGCCAATACTTATGAAAATGTTATACGAAGATTTGAAGAAAACTGCGATTATATAGGTCTTGGCCCTTATAAATTCACCACTACTAAGCAAAATTTGAGTCCATTGCTAGGGCTTGAAGGATATCAAACTATTTTACAAAAACTAAAACAAGAAAATATTCAGATTCCTATTTATGCTATTGGAGGAATTCAAATTGAAGATGTTGAAACACTCATGAAAACAGGGATTCACGGCATTGCAGTTTCTAGTTTAATTACCAATGAATTTCAAGAAAATAACTACTCACAACTCAACTCAACCTTATATGCCAAATCTTAAAATTGCTGATAAAACATTCCATTCCCGATTATTTCTGGGAACGGGAAAATTTGGTTCAAACCAACAAATGAAAGAAGCTGTTTTGGTTTCAGGAAGCGAATTGGTTACTGTTGCCTTAAAACGGGTCGATTTGGAAACCGAAACCGATACGATTTTATCACACATTAACCATCCGCATATCAATTTACTGCCCAATACCTCTGGCGCACGAAATGCCAAAGAAGCTGTTTTTGCGGCTCAATTAGCAAGAGAAGCCTTGGAAACCAACTGGCTGAAACTAGAAATACATCCTGATCCGAAGTACCTTCTACCCGACCCAATAGAAACGTTGAAGGCTACTGAAGAATTAGCTAAACTTGGGTTTATTGTTTTACCTTACATTCATGCCGATCCAGTATTGTGCAAACGCTTAGAAGAAGTAGGAACTGCTGCCGTAATGCCACTGGGTTCACCTATTGGCAGTAACAAAGGTTTAAAAACAGAGGATTTTCTGGAAATTATTATTGAACAGAGCAAAGTCCCCGTGATAGTCGATGCCGGAATTGGTGCACCATCACATGCTGCACGCGCCATGGAAATGGGTGCTGATGCTGTTTTGGTTAATACTGCAATCGCCGTTGCTGGAAATCCGACACTTATGGCTGAAGCTTTTAAACAAGCTGTAATTGCAGGCAGAAAAGCCTACGAGGCACAATTGGCACCAACAGTAAACAATGCCATCGCTTCAAGTCCGTTAACTGCTTTTTTAACTGAATAAGTCATGACTACTTTTGCCTCCATTTTTGAGCAATACAATTGGGAAACCATTCAAAACAGAATCTATCAAACTACATTATTAGATGTAGAACGTTCTTTGGCAAAAGCTAAAAAGAATCTCGATGATTTTCTGATTTTAATTTCGCCTGCAGCAAAACCGTATTTGGAACAAATGGCACAACAAAGCCATCAGCTGACCAAGAAACGTTTCGGGAAAACCATCCAGATGTATGCGCCCATGTACCTCAGCAATGAGTGCCAAAATATCTGTACCTATTGTGGATTCAGTCTGGATAATAAAATCAAACGTAAAACACTGACCAATAAGGAAATTGAATTGGAAATCGCTGAACTGAAAAAAGCTAGATTCGATCATGTACTATTGGTAACAGGTGAAGCCAATTACACTGTAAACATTCACTATTTTTTAAAAGCAATAGAACAGATCAAAAAGAATTTTGCTAGTATTTCGGTCGAAGTGCAACCGCTTTTACAAGAAGAATATGAGCAATTACACCATGCAGGAGTTCATACGGTTTTGGTCTATCAGGAAACCTATCACAGGGAAATATACAAGCAATACCATCCGAAAGGGAAGAAATCCAATTTCGATTATCGATTAGAAACTCCGGACCGCATTGGTAAAGCGGGAATTCATAAAATTGGCTTGGGTGTTTTATTAGGATTGGAAGATTGGCGAACCGACAGTTTTTTTAATGCTTTGCATTTGAATTATTTACAAAGAACCTATTGGCAAAGTAAATATTCCATTTCTTTTCCGAGATTACGACCGGCCGAAGGCATAATAGAACCCAATTTTATCATGGAAGACAGTGATTTACTGCAGTTGATTTGTGCTTACAGATTATGGAATGAAGATTTGGAAATTTCAATCTCAACAAGGGAAGATGAAAAATTTAGAGATAACATTATACCTATTGGAGTCACATCTATGAGTGCGGGTTCCAAAACCAATCCGGGAGGTTATATTGTTGACCCGCAATCGTTGGAACAATTTGAAACGAGTGATGAAAGATCAGCAAATGAAATTGCAAAAATCATAACTCAAAAAGGGTATGAACCCGTTTGGAAAGACTGGGACAGAAGTTATATGTTATAAATAACGAACAATTAATGCTTACTATATCTGATATTTTACGTTACGGAAAACCGATGCTATTACCTGAAGTAGGTGAAGTAGGGCAATTAAAACTGAAAAAAGCGAAAATTTTAGTCATTGGTGCTGGTGGTTTAGGATGTCCTTTGTTACAATATTTAGCAATTTCTGGTGTTGGAACAATTGGTATAATCGATTTTGACAAAATAGAAATTCATAACCTTCATCGGCAAGTACTCTATTCTGAAACTGAAGTTGGTTTGGCAAAAACCTCAGCAGCTCTATCCGCCTTAAAACGTTTAAATCCGTATACAACTTATCAAATTTTTGAAGAAAAGTTAACTATGCAAAATGCAGAACAATTACTTTCAGAATTTGATGTGATTGTCGATGGTTGCGATAACTTTACGACTCGCTATTTGGTCAACGATACTTGTGTTACACTACAAAAACCATTGGTTTATGGCAGTATTTTAAAATTTGAAGGACAAATGGCTGTTTTTAACCATAAAGGTTCTAAAAACCTCCGAGACCTATTTCCTCTACCTCCCAACCCAGAAGACGTCCCAAATTGCAGTTTAAATGGTGTTTTAGGGACACTGCCGGGTATTATTGGAACGATGATGGCGCAGGAAACCTTAAAACTAATTATGGATTTACCCACTTTAGAAAACGAACTGATACTTTTCAACACTTTGCATTGGCAATTCAACAAGTTGAAATTTTAACTACATTTATACCTTGAAAGAAATGACCAAATTCATCCTTCTCCAATGTTTAGACACCAAGGTAAAAACAGAACTTTCAGGCATAATCTTAGATTAGCTTCCAATCTGTCTTTGATTGCCGGCATCGTGAACAGTGTAGGCGTATTGGCTATTGGAACACTCACTACCAATGTAACCGGACATTTCGCCTATTTTGCAGAAGAATTTATTACCAAAAAATATAGCAACGCTGTTCCGTACCTCCTTTACATCTTCTTTTTCTTTTTGGGTGCTTTTGTTTCCAATTCTTTTATTGAAATGGCAGCTATCAGAAAAAAGAAATATTTACATACAACCCCAATGTTTCTGGAATTATTCTTGCTTGTTTTTGTAGGTTTTTGGAACTATTGGAATTTTACAGATACCGCAGATACAAACCATATCGCCTACCTGCTTTTGTTTGCAATGGGATTGCAAAATGCTTTGGTAACCAAAATATCACAGTCAACGGTTCGAACCACCCATTTAACGGGACTTTTTACCGATTTAGGGATTGAAATCTCGCAACTGTTTTTCTATAGCAATCATCCGAATGCCCTCAAACTGAAAAAGAACATTTTTCTGAAATTGTCCATCGTTTTTTTCTTTTTTACGGGATGTATTTCAGGCACCTTGTTGTTTTATCAAATTGGACTAAAAACACTGCTTCTTGCGGCCATCCTGATTGCAATTGCATTAGCAATGGACAACCTGATATTTTATTATAATTTTACGCTGAGAAAATTGAGAAGAAAAACACCTGTTAAATAGATTAAAAATGAGCAATGACCCTTTGCACGGAAAAACCCTAAAAAGCATACTTGAAACGCTGGTGGATTATTATGGATTTGACACTTTGGAAGAACTGATTCCGATAAATTGTTTTAAGACAAACCCATCGGTTAAATCAAGTCTGACTTTTTTACGCAAAACCGATTGGGCCAGAAAAAAAGTGGAAGAATTATATATTAAAACCTTACCTAAGTTATCTTCTTAAGATTACTGTTTCAAAATATCCAAAAAATCTTCTCTCGGGATTTCACGACAGCCTAAACTTGCCAGATGGTCATTATACACTTGACAATCCAATAATTTGTAATTATTTGTTTTTAAAAATGTTACTAAGTATGAAAATGCCACTTTAGATGCATTACTGACTTTAGAAAACATACTTTCCCCACAAAAAACGTGTTCCATGTCTACCCCGTACAACCCGCCAACCAATTCGTGATTGTACCATACTTCAACAGACATTGCCCGTCCGATTTCATGCAAGTACGTATACGAATCTATCATCTCATCGGTAATCCAAGTACCGTATTGACCCGGACGATACACTTGTTGGCAATTAAGCATCACTTCGCGAAAGCAGGTATTCATGGTCAATTTAAAAAAACCTTTATTCATAAGGTTTCTCATGCTTTTTGAAGGTTTAAATTCTTCCGGAAAAAGCACCATTCGATCAGAAGGACACCACCACATGATGGGATCACCGTCATCAAACCAAGGAAAAATGCCGTTTTTATAGGCCAATAACAATCTTTCGGGAGACAAATCACCACCAATTGCCAATATACCTTCTTTGGAAGTTTGCTCTACAGGAGGGAAGTATAATTCTTTATCAATTAAATACATTTCTAAAAATCTTAAATTCTATTAAGAAAATTCCAATTTATAAAATTTTTAAATAAAAAAACCCAAAAACCATTGATTGGAATTTGGGTTTTTTAGATCTAATTTCTTTCTTTTTAATCCGAATTAAAAAGGAAGATCATCGTGCTCTTCTTCTTTGAAAGAGGTAGCCGGTTCAAAAGCCTGAGCTGCAGGCATTGCAGGCATAGGTTGACCCGCTGGCGCTTCTTGTTGCAAACGCTCAATTCTCCACCCTTGAATAGTATTAAAATATTTGGTTTCTCCTTGTGGATTTACCCATTCGCGACCTCTTAAATTGATAGACACTTTTACTGGCTCACCCGGTTGGAAGTTGTTCAAATCATCCACTTTTGCTTGCGTAAATTCTATCATTATTGTTTGTGGATATTGCTCATCTGTTGTAACCACTAACTCTCTTTTCTTGAATGATGCACTAACCTCTTGTGTCGGGTTAATCACTTTAATTCTTCCTGTAACTTCCATTGCTCTTAAATTTATTATTTTGCTAACAATACCTTCCATGCCGAAAGTATGTCTTGTTTTTCTAAGTATTCTTTAGCTAACTGATTGACTTTGTGTCGATCATCGGCACTTAAAACCGCTTTGATGGTAAAATTTTCTTGGACAAATATAGCAATTTCTTCTTCAGTGGGCAAAGATTCTATATTTCCTAACATTCCTAAATCGTTGCCGGAAAAGTCAGCATTTTTTTTAATAAAATCCGGAATAGCATCTACTCCAATACCCAAAGTAACCAAAGGCTTGGGTACTTCAAATAGCCCTTGATTGGAACGGGAATACCAATTGCCGCCCAAACGAGAAACCAAATCAATTTTATGTTGGTCGATGATTCCGTTTTCATCCAGAATTTCTTCATGCACATGCACACGAACCACTTCGCAAATGATCAAATTTCCGGCACCCCCTTCGGCTCCTAAATGAATGATTTCGTTGACTTTACACTCAAACTGTACCGGCGATTCGGCTACACGAGCGGGTTTCACTACATCGGAAGGAATGGCGGTTAAGCCCGCTTTATCAAATTCGTTTACCCCTTCAGCATATTCGGTGCTGGAAAGTGACATTTGTTGCACGATATCATAATTGACCACATTAATGACCACCTCTCTGGTTGCCATAGCATTTTCTAAGGTATGTTTAGTTGTGTTACCTCGAACACGTCTTGCCGGAGAAAACACCAAAATAGGCGGATTTGCACTAAACACATTAAAAAAACTAAACGGTGACAAATTAGGACGACCTTGCTCGTCTACCGTACTGGCAAATGCGATAGGCCGAGGGGCGATAGCCCCCTGCAAATAACCTTGTAATTGAGGGGTTGGAATATCTTTTGGTGAAAAACTTTTCATCGTAAATTGGATTTGAAACAAAAGTAAGAAAAGAAGAAAGAAAAAAGAGCAAAGAAAATAGACTTTTACTATATTTAACCACTCAAGAAAATATATGGTTTTTTCAGACAGAAGCAATACCACCCGGTGGGTTCTAGTTGGTTTTTCATTCCTGATCATTGTTATGATTTTATGGAATACCTATACTCTATTTCAAATTTTTAAAGAAGAAGAACGCAACAAAATGGAACTTTGGGCAACCGCTCAAAAATCCTTACACAATGCCAGTGATAATATGGATGTGGATTTACCATTACAAATTATCACCAACAATACCACCATCCCTACTATTTTAACTAACGAAAAAGACAGTATTTTAGGAAGCAACAATATTGACGAAGAAATCATTAACGATCCTGTAAAAGCCAATCAATTACTGAAACAGTTTAAATACGCCAACAAGAGGATTCAGATTAAAATAGACAAAGGAAGTTACCAATATTTGTATTATACCAATTCGCCATTATTAAGTCAATTAAAATATTTTCCCATTGCTCTTTTGTTAATTATTTTTCTTTTTGGGGCCTTGGTCTATAATTACTACCGAACCAATAAAATGTCGGATCAAAACAAACTTTGGGCAGGTATGGCCAAAGAAACTGCGCATCAAATAGGCACGCCGCTTTCGTCATTAATCGGTTGGCTGGAAATTATGAAAAGTGAAAACATTGATGAGACTATGGTTAGTGAGATTGAAAAAGACATTAACCGATTGCAAAATATTACAGAACGATTTTCCAAAATCGGTTCCGAGCCCCACTTGGAAGAAAAAGATTTGGTTGAAGAAACCAAAATGGCCTATGATTATTTGCAATCTCGTTTTGCCGGTCAAGTCAGTTTCAGTTTCAAAACGATAGCCCCCCCCGTTCATGTAAAAATAAATCCTACCCTACATGGTTGGACTATAGAAAATCTGGTTAAAAATGCCATTGATGCCATGAAAGGCCGAGGCAGTATTCACATAACGATTGAAGAAGAAGGCAGATATGTGACTGTAAAAATTAGTGATACCGGAAAAGGAATTCCTAAAAGCCAGTTTAAGAAAATTTTTGAACCCGGTTTTACCACCAAAAAACGCGGTTGGGGACTTGGGTTATCCCTATCTAAAAGAATTGTCGAAGAATATCATAAAGGTCAAATCAGAGTGCTTCATTCCGAAATTGGAAAAGGCACAACTTTTCAAATCCGTTTTAGAAAATGCAGTTAAGTTATTGGGAAATAAAAAATTGGTTTACAGATGTCGATTACACTATCGTGGGTAGCGGCATTGTAGGTTTACATACCGCTTTACAATTACGCGAACGTTTTCCGCAAAGTAAAATTCTGGTGCTAGAAAAAGGAGTCTTACCTGAAGGTGCCAGTACCAAAAATGCCGGTTTTGCCTGTTTTGGAAGCCTTTCGGAAATCATTGACGATTTAAAATCGCACACCGAAGAAGAAGTGATACAACTTGTTCAAAAACGCTGGAGCGGACTCCAATTGCTTCGTAAAAATTTAGGGGATGCCGCTATTGATTTAAAACCTCATGGAGGATATGAACTGTTTTTACAAAACGACGACACCACCTATAACGAATGTTTGCAAAAACTACCGTTCATCAATGATCTATTACGTCCTTTATTCAGAAATGATGTTTTTTTCAAAAACATCGATCGGTTTGGCTTTCAAAACATAAAAGAATACACCATTTTTAATCCTTTTGAAGCGCAAATCGATACCGGAAACATGATGCAAGCCTTATTGAAACTGGCGTATCAAAAGAGTATTTTAATTTTAAACCAACAAAACGTTACTTCCTATGCTGACACTGGTAGTGAAGTTGAGGTTCACGTCAATAATTTCACTTTTAAAACCAAGAAATTACTTTTTGCTACCAATGGTTTTGCCAGCGAACTTACCCAAGGCGAAGTAAAACCTGCTCGTGCTCAGGTGCTAATCACAGAACCTATTCCTAATTTGGATATTAAAGGAACCTTTCATTTGGATAAAGGCTACTATTATTTTAGAAATATTAACGATAGAATTTTGTTTGGTGGCGGACGAAATCTCGACTTTGAAGGCGAAACCACCACTTCGTTAAATCAGACCGAAATTATTCAAAATAAATTGGAAGAATTGCTAAAAACGGTAATTTTGCCGACTACCGAATTTAAAATCGCCTACCGCTGGAGCGGTATTATGGGAGTTGGTGCACACAAAAGTCCCATTGTCAAATCACTATCCAACAATGTATTTTGTGGCGTTCGCATGGGCGGAATGGGTGTGGCAATTGGTAGTTTAATAGGGCAAGAATTAGCAGATTTAGTATAAATGGCAACAAAAAAAGCAACTTCAACAAAAAATAATAAAAAAGAAAATACCAGTTTTGGGAGTAAACTAAAGCGATTCCTTTTTAAAACCTTTCTTTGGTTCAATGGGATTTCTATTGCTTTGGTTGTTCTTTTTAAATTTGTACCCGTTCCTTTCACGCCCCTAATGATTGTGAGAGCTTTTGAACACAATGCCGATGGAAAAGAAATGGTTTGCAGTCACGATTGGGTGCCGCTGGAAGATATCTCTATGAATTTACAAAAAGCAGTTGTAGCCAGTGAAGACGGTATGTTTTTAAAACACAATGGTTTTGATTTTAGTGCCATGAACAAAGCAATGACCGGCAATTTGAAAGGCAAAAAACTCAAAGGAGGCAGTACCATATCACAACAAACCGCCAAAAATGTCTTTTTGTGGCAAGGTCGCAGTTATATCCGAAAAGCATTTGAAGCCTATTATACTGTGCTAATCGAACTCATTTGGGGTAAAAAACGCATCATGGAGGTCTATTTGAACAGTATCGAAATGGGCGATGGAGTTTACGGTGCCGAAGCAGCCAGTAAACATTGGTTTCACAAAAGCGCCAGCAACTTAACCAAATACGAAGCAGCCTCTATAGCCGCCATACTTCCTAATCCTAGAAAATACAAGGCAATTGGTTCAAGCAGTTATGTAGAACGACGTAAAAACAAAACCCTCCGGGTGATGCGTCATGTTGGGAAATTGGAATATTAGTTTTTTTTAGAATTATACTCAAGCGGTCAGAAAAGTTTTGGCCGCATTTTTGATATAGAATTAATACGTCTAATCTTGTTAATTCTATCGTTATGAAAAAGTTAATCCTTTCCCTGCCCCTATTGTTTTTATTTTTTGGTTGCAAAGACCAAGCCGCTGGTACCGATGATGCCATGATGATTACTGAAGTAGCATTAAAAGCTCCTGCAAATATTTCCTACGATAAAAAAGAAGTCAGTGCAGACAGAGAAGCTCCCCCTGCACCATCACAAGTTGAAACCAAAATCATCAAAAACGCGAATTTAAAATTTGAATCGGATGATCTTGCTGAATCTTTTAGCTCGATTCAAAAAGCGGTTTCAAAATACAAGGCAACCATCTCGAATGATGCTTCGGGTAAGGATTACAGTTCCACTTATAGAAACTTAACGATTCGAATTCCGAATAAACATTTCGATGCCTTTATTGCTGATATCAGTCAAGGAGTAAAACATTTTGATACCAAAGAAATTTCACAGCAGGATGTCACCGAAGAATACATAGATATCGAGTCCAGAATGAAATCCAAAAAGAAACTGGAAGAACGCTACTTGCAATTACTAAGCAAAGCCAATAAGGTTTCGGAAATGCTGGAAATTGAAAAACAATTGGCTGAAATTCGGGAAGAAATTGAAGCCAAAGAAGGACAGTTAAAATACATGCTAAACCGCGTTTCTTTAAGCACCATCACCATCGAAATGTACACCAACAACCCATCTGAAAGCGGCGCCACCGTTTCGTATGGTGGCAAAATTTGGAATTCGATAAAATCAGGTTTTAATGAATTATCCAATTTTGTGTTAAGCATGATTAGTATTTGGCCACTTATCCTTATTTTCGTGGGAAGTTTCTTCTTTATCAGAAGACGATTTTTTAAGAAAAAAGCATAAAATATATGGGTACCTCATTCAAAAAAAGATATATTCTTCCGGTTGTCGCGAGTGGCTTTTTGTTTGTTGGCGTGAGTTTTCAGGACGATTTCTTTGAAATAGCGAAGCAAATTGAAATTTTTACCACACTTTTTAAAACGGTCAACATGAACTATGTCGACCAGACCAATCCTGCCGAATTGATGGACAAAGCCATTAAAAGCATGTTGGCCGACCTGGATCCCTACACGAATTATTTTAACGAAGGAGATGTGGCCCGTTTCAAGATTAACAACACTGGTGAATACACCGGTATTGGCGCTATGATAAGTCGCAAAGACGGAAAAACGTTCATAAGAGAACCGTATAAAGGCTATGCTGCCGACAAAGCGGGTTTAAAAGCTGGCGATGAACTCATTCAAATCAACGATGTCATTTTAGCCGATTTTAAAGAAGATGCTTCACAACTTTTAAAAGGAAGCAAAAACACCAAATTGGATGTAAAATACAAGCGTAACGGCGAAGTTAAATCGACCCAAATCATTCTCGAAGAAGTAGAACTTAAAGCCGTGCCTTTTTTTGGCATGAGCGATGCCAAAACAGGATATATCGTGCTTTCGCAATTTAATGCCAAAGCCTCAAGTGAAACCCGAGAGGCTCTAGAAAAACTAAAAGAACAAGGGGCGACTCAAATTATTTTAGATTTGCGTGGCAATCCGGGTGGCCTATTACATGAAGCCGTAAATATTTGCAATTTATTTGTACCGGCTAATGAAATTATTGTGACCACCAAATCTAAAATTCAAAAGCATAACAACACCTATAAAACTACCAAACAACCGGTAGATTTAGATATTCCCCTAGCGATATTAGTAGATGGTAAAAGTGCCTCGGCCAGTGAAATTGTCTCGGGAGCGCTTCAGGATTTAGATCGGGCGGTCGTGATTGGCAGCCGTAGTTTTGGAAAAGGATTGGTGCAACGCCCTATCGATTTGACGTATGGCACCCAGCTTAAAGTAACGATTTCCCGTTACTATACACCCTCCGGAAGATGTATTCAGGCGTTAGATTATTCTAAAAAAGATGACAAAGGTAAAGTAGTTAAAACAGAGGCTAAAAACTACAATGCCTTTAAAACCAAAAAAGGAAGAACAGTATATGATGGTGGCGGTATTCTGCCGGATGTAGAATTGGCGGAAGCCAAAACCAGCACCATTGCAGAAGCTTTGACCCGAAACGATGCGGTTTTTAATTATGCCACACAATATGTACTTAAAAATCCGAATTTAGGCGATAAGATTCCGAATTTGACCGAGGTGGATTTTGTCGATTTTAAAACTTTCCTGAAAACCCAAAAATTCTCTTTCGACACCAAAACTGAATTGGCTTTGAAACAAGTGATGGAGCAAGCCAAAAAAGAAAAAATAGAGACTTCTATAAAAGCACAATATGACGCTTTACTATCAACACTTCAAAAATCCGAAGAAGTAGAATTGGATCAAAACAAATCGGAAATTCTAGATTTGTTGAAAGACGAAATCATCAAACGTTTTCAATACAAAGAAGGTTTGTATTCGTACTATGCCAAAAACAATTCGGAAATAAAAAGAGCTACGCAATTGCTAAACAATCCTGCGGAGTACAATAAGATTTTGATGAAGTAAGAATTTGGAAAATTTATTTTAGATGACGTATGTAATACTTTCAATTTTTGCAATCATAATCATTTTAATACTAAACTCTCAGCGGATTTCACGTTATTTTGAAAGTAGTCAAGAGCAACAGGAAATTGATTTTAAGGAAAGAACGAATTTAGATTTATGGAAATTAACCAAAATATCTCTAGGGATAACTTGGTTTGGTCCAGATCATGTACAGTACACCAATCCAGAATTTTACTTTGATGATGATTTTTTTTATATAATCAATTATGATAAAGTAATTAAGCATGACATTGGTAATATTGTTGAGGTCACAAGAACTTCCTATTCTAAAAATGATAAGCGTATTTGGAAAATAGTTGTTCAAGAATCAGGGAACAAAACTGTCTACAAAATCATGACAAACCATTCTTTAACAACTAGCAATTTTAGTAACTTTTTAGATAAAGTGAATGAAAATCCAGATTCAGTTGTTGATTCTGAATGGTTGCTAAAAATGTGACAAGTGCTGCAAATTAGTGCTGTTTGCTTGAAATTGCAATAAGAACTCACATACTAAATTACTCCCTTTTCATTTCAATATGCGGAATATCATCTTCTAAGTACATTTCGGAAGTTTGGTTAAAACCGTGTCCCTCATAGAATTTTTGCAGGTAGAGTTGTGCAGAAATCGTAATGTGACTAGTCTTGAATTCTTTTTCCACGGCTTCTATTGCGGTTTTCATCAAGTCATGGCCTAATTTTTTGTCGCGGTGTTTGGGAGACACAATAACACGGCCAATAGACGCTTCGTCAAAATAATCGCCGGCGTCAAATAAACGGCAATAGGCCGCCAAATCGTTTTGGTAATACCCCAAGACATGAATAGCCTTCTGATCTTTTCCATCAATATCCTGATACACGCAGTTTTGCTCCACCACAAACACCTCAGAACGCACTTGTAGTAATTCGTATAGTTCTTGTGTAGAAAGTTCGTTAAATCGCTTTATTTTGAATTGTAATGCCATTGGTAAGGGTTTACACAAAAGTAAAATAAAAAAGGGAATCTTTCGACTCCCTTTTGTTTTAGATTTTCAACTTCATCCCTGGTTGCAGGTCATTTTCTTTGATGTTGTTTTTCTTTTTAAGCTCCGTAACTGTTGTATGGTGCTTTTGTGAGATTTTAAATAACGAATCTCCTTTTTGAACAATGTATAATTTTTGCTCTTCGTATTTACTGTTTTTCTTTTTAGGAGTTTCGGCAACTACTTCAGGCGTTTTTTCAATTTTTAACTTATCCCCAACATTAATACTAGTAGTGGTCATGTTGTTCCAGTTCATGATATCATTCACACTTACTTTATTCAGTTTGGCGATTTGAAAAATATTTTGTCCTTTTTCAACTACATGAATGTTTTCTTCTGCATCTGCTAAAGTTGCTACTACTTCTTTTTCTTCAGTCACCATTTCAGTGGTTGGTTTTAATTTTAGTTTATCCCCAACTTTGATAGCGCCGTCTTTAAGGTTATTGTATTTTCTAATATCGGCCACATACATTTTGTGCATTTTAGCAATGGTGGTTAAGGTTTGCCCTGGTTCAACTATATGCTCTGCAACCACTGTGCTTTTTTCGGCAACCACTTCTTTTTTAACTTTAGTTTCTTTTTTAGAAACTTCCGCTATCGCCTTCTCTTCAACTTTTACAATAGTCTTGTCTGCAACCGATTCTGTTTTAGGTTTCTTGATTTTCTCAGTAACGACAATTTTATCATCGTACATGATTTTTAATTTGGCGCCTAATTGCACATTATTACTTTTTAGACGGTTCCATTTTTTTACATCCGTAACCGCAACATTGTGTTTGTTAGCAATCTCGCTCAAATTGTCACCACGCTTTACGGTATAGTATTTAGTTTTAGTAACTTCTTTCGTAACGCTTCTCGTTTCTGCAATAGCTTCTTCCACCACAGACTCAGTACCTAAAGTATCTTTTATTATTCTTACCTTAGGCTTAGGAGCAAACTGCTTTTCTCTTTTGCTTTCTTCATAATCAACATAAGCATACACTTTGTTTTCATTAGAAGCTAAAACCGCAATTTTTTTCTTTGGCAAACAAATGAAATTGGTTTTTCCAGTTACATAAGGAACCACTTTCATTTTATAAGACGGATTCAAAAACTCAATATCATTTTCAGAAACATCTAAAAGATTTGACAATTGTTTGAAGCTAATTTTTCTTTTTAAACCTATGGTATCCGTTTCAAAATGATTGACTACCGCTTTTTGAGGAACAATTCCGTGTTCTTTGTGATATTCAAAAATATACATCGTAGCTAAAAAAGCAGGAACATAACCGGCCGTTTCTCTTGGCAGTTTGTTTTTAATATTCCAGAAGTTTTGATGACCACCCGAACGACGAATAGCCTTAGAAACATTTCCAGCACCTGAATTATAAGATGCTAAAACCAGTTCCCAGTCACCAAATATCTTATACATGCCTTGCATATAACGAGCAGCTGCATCGGTAGCTTTAAAAGTATCTTTACGCTCATCTACATACGAATCAATTTTTAATCCGTATTGTTTGCCTGTTTCGAACATAAACTGCCAAAGTCCAGTAGCACCCACACGAGAAACCGCGTTAGAACGTAAAGCTGATTCTACAATAGCCAAGTATTTAATTTCCAACGGAACATTATATCGAGCCATCGCCTCTTCAAACATCGGGAAATAATACTGGGACAATCCCATTAATCGTTCGTACGAGCGTTTACGGTTTTTAAGAAAATTTTTGACAAGGTTTTCTAACTGCGCGTTGTATTCGATATTAAAAGGAGATTTCTCATCCATCAATCGAAGTCTTTCTTTAAAAACGTCGGTTGGCAGATCATAATCCACAGGAACATCAAGATCTAAATTTTTGATATCGGAAACCAGTCCGTCAAAAATATCTTGCGTGTTAGAAAGTTCTTTTATATGCTGATTGTCAATACAGTCGGAAGTTTCATCAACAACGAATGTATTTTTTAGTGAATCTAAAAAAGATAACTTGATTACCGGTTTGATGATAGAATCTTGGGAAACACTATCTTGGGCAAAAGTCACAAATGTAGGTACAAGCAGCAGTAGGGTTAGGGCAAATTTTCTTCTAATCATAGGCTGTTTTTTTTTAAATAGTTAACTATCAACTATTTATATTTTTTTGCAAACATAAAATCTTTAAACGGAAATCAACAATAAATATTGTTAAAATTGCCTTAATTGCTTAAAATAGCAGAAATTCCTGGCAAAGTTTTACCTTCCAGCATTTCAAGCATAGCACCCCCTCCGGTAGAAACGTAACTCATTTTAGGTTCGAACCCGAACTGTTTTACGGCAGCTACACTATCCCCTCCACCTACAAGTGAAAAGGCTCCATTTTGAGTCGCCTCGGCAATGTATTCGCCCAACTGGATGGTTCCGTTGGCAAACGAATCCATTTCGAAAACTCCTAAAGGACCATTCCAGAGAATAGTTTTGGATTGTAAGATAACTTCTTTAATGGCTTCTAGTGATTTAGGTCCGGCATCTAGCCCTTGCCAACCGTCTGGGATATGTTTGACATCTACCACTTGGGTTTGGGCATTATTAGCAAAAGCATCGGCTGCTACAACATCAACCGGTAAAAGAATTTGAACATTTTTTTCTTTTGCTTTGGCTAAAATTTCAAGCGCCAAATCTAATTTATCGTCTTCACAAATCGAATTACCTATTTGACCACCCAAAGCTTTGATGAAGGTGAAGGTCATTCCGCCCCCAATAATCATGTGGTCAATTTTATCTAAAATATTTTCGATAACGGTAATTTTAGAGGAAACTTTACTTCCGCCTAAAACAGCCGTTACTGGTTTTTCGCTGTTGTTTAATACTTTATTTAAACTTTCAATCTCTTTGGCCAACAAGGTACCAAAACATTTGTTTTCAGGGAAAAATTGTGCAATAATTGTGGTAGAAGCATGTGCTCTATGCGCCGTACCAAAAGCATCGTTAACATATACATCCCCTAAAGAAGCTAATTTTTTAGAAAAATCCACATCACCAGCTTCTTCTTCTTTGTAAAAACGAAGATTTTCTAATAATAATACTTGACCCGGTTTTAAATGAGTTACCGCATTTTGGGCAACATGACCAATACAATCGGAAGCAAAAGTAACGGGTACTTGCAAAACCTCAGAAACCGTATCTACAATATGACGCAAAGAAAACTCGTCTTGAACTCCTTTAGGTCTTCCTAAATGGGACATTAAAATTACACTTCCGCCATGCGCCAGTATAGCGTCTATGGTCGGTTTTGCGGCTTCAATACGAGTAGTATCGGTCACTTTAAAATGTTCGTCTAAAGGAACATTAAAATCTACTCTAATGATTGCTTTTTTATTGTTAAAATTGATGTCTTTAATGGTTTTCATTTTGGCTTTTCTTAATTTTTTAATCGTCTGCTAAACTAGTTTGTGTACACGGACAGTTACTTAATCCTTGGAAGAAATCCCAACCCAAAGTAATCATGTGTGTTCCGGTGTTAAATCCTTGAAGTTCGTTAAGGGTTAACTGGTACGAATACCCCATATAGAAGCCTCCTTTTTTAAGACCCAACATAGGCCCAACCGTTAAAGGCTTTAAAGGCTGATCGTTTAAGAATCTATAAGTGGCTCCTAACCAGAAATAACCAGTTCTTTGGTTGTCAAGATAGCGTAACTTAACGTTGATATCGGTACTAGAACGTCCATCACTTTCAAAATATTGAAAATAAGCAGAGGGCTCAAATTCGGTTCTGCTATCACGATTACTTCTAAAAGTGTATCCCGTATATAGTTGATAATTGCGGAGTAAACTAGGCTCTGGTGACAAAACAAACTTTTTAATGTCTTTTGCCAGTAAATTACTCACATTAAAAGCAGCATAAAATTTATCTCTTCGGTATAATAAACTTACATCAAAGTTATTGTTTGAGGTGTATCGGTCATTAGTAATACCTGTATCGGGTGTGGTAATTTTATCGGTTTCAATTCTAAAACTGTTGAAATTATAAGACAAACCAAACGATAAATATTGCTTCGAGACATAGTCTAAAATAATGTGGTGGGCAAAAGAAACTTTTGCACCAGCTTGTCTGGTATTTCCATTTTTATCATTGTAAAAACTAAGTCCTACACCCGACTGACTTAGTACTCTTAAATCGGCATAAACTGCTTGATTATCGGGAGCGTCTTTGATACCAACCCATTGAAAAAAACCATTCACGCGTACACGGGCATTGTCTCCAATACCCGCATAAGCTGGTGCTAATACAAAAGGGTTATCCGCTAAATATTGTGTCGCTGCAGGTAAATTTAACTCCTGAGCAAAACCGCTAGTAAACGAAGCCATAAAAACTGCTAAAAGAAGTTTTTTCATTGTGCTTATATATTTTTTAAAATTCATAGCTCTCAAGTTAAATTATCTGTACAAGGTAAAGTGTCCTACGTATTCTTTACCGTTGTTTTTATCTACTTTAAGCACGTACCAATAATCACCTGAAGGCAACTCTTTTCCTTCATACTGTCCGTTCCATCTTTCACCAACTTTTAAAGTAGCGATTAAACGACCATAACGATCATAAATTCTGGTTACCAAGTTAGGGTAAACTGTTGGATCAACACATCCTGGTCCCCAGTCATCATTTTGACCATTTCCATCAGGTGTTAACACATCTGGAATACAAATAGGAATATAAGGAAGGTATTCTGCATCTTCAAAAGTACAACCGCTATCATCTGTGACTACCACTCTAATTTCATTGTACTGTCTGAGGTAAACATAGGTATTGCTTGAACCTGATTGTACTAATTGACCATCAGCATAGAATGTATACGTATAATTACCAGAACCACCACTTGCTACAGCTGTTGCGGTATTAATAACAGGTTGAGGCGTAACCAAATATACTGACACTGGTGTTAATGGCGTAACTACCAATGGATCTGGTGTAGCAATCTTATCACAATTACTTGGACCATACACATAAATTGTATGATTTCCAGCCGTTAACAAACTTGGGTAATCAGCCGAGGTGAAAATATGGTCTAAATTAGGATTCGTCGCTACATTTGGTAAGCCATCTAAGGAGAATTGGTAAGCCGTTGCAAATCTATATGGTGAAGCAGCTCTCATATTCAACACTTCAATTCTTACCGCTGGTTGGTTATTAACACATGGATAGGTAACTACTGCAACCGCATCGTAATCATCTCCAGGTAAAATAGTTCTATTGAATGTGAATTCACAACCATTCGTATCTTTAATGGTAATCACATAATCGCCACCGTCTAATCCACCAAATGTATGGAAATTAGTTCCTAGTGGTAAAGTAATCGTACCACTTGGTGTTACCGCAGAATTTGAAGTGTAGCTAACCGTATAAATTGGAGCTGCACTACTTGGTGCATTTGTTCCACCAGTAATATTTGTTATTATCAACTCCCCGATATTATCCTCACTACATTGTTCATTTGCTACATTGATTGTTGCATTGATTGCTGCCGGTCTATTAATTCTAAATGGTTTTGGACCAGGGGTACAACCACTAGGCAAAGTGAAAACAAAAATTTCATAATCAACATTACCCGCTAAATTGTTAACCGTAAAGGTACCAGATGCTTCATCAAACACATCAAATGCTTGGGCATGAGTATAAATACCGTCTGATGATTGTAATGAATATTGTATTTCACGACCATCAACACCAATTAATGTTACTACTAAACTACCATCATTTGTATAAGAACAAGAAGTATTGAATGGTTGTATCGTATAATCAAAAGGTAATGGTGAAGTCACACTCACAGGTGTTGAAACACTAGTACAATCACCACTATTAACCGTTATTATATAATTATTTACAGGAACATTTGCAAATACTCCAGTAGTATTTGGTGGAGCAATAGCAGGATTTATCGAATAAATATAACCTCCTTCACCACCAAATGCTTGAGCGGTAATTGTTGCATTAAAATATGAACAATCTAATTGAATATTAGCAATAGGATTCAAACCTAAAGTCGGTACTGTTTGAATGGTAACCGTATTTGAGGCTACAGCCGCACAATTATTTGAATCATGTACATAATAAGTATGTGGTCCTGCAGGAAATGACCCTAAATTTAATGGTGACACAAATGGTGTCCAAGGACCTCCTGGTGATGTACTATATTCAAAAGTACCTGTTCCCCCTGAAGCCGTTAATACTAATTGTTCAAAACTAGTATCACATACCTGAGTATTAGGAACTGTCGCCAAAGTAGCAAATACTTGGTTTGCTGGTAATACCGTAAATGATCTTGTAAAAGGACAATTATATGGATCATTAACTGTTATACTATAAGTACCCGGTCCTAAATTACTAAAAGTAGGAGAAGATTGTGGTCCTGAAGAAGTTCCCGCAGGGCTTATAAAGTTTAATGTATAATTATAATCATTTGGAACATTTGCTCCATTTATCACATTTGTTACCGTTACACTACCATCATTTACTCCAAAACATGTTAATTGAACATCTAAAATTGGGTCAAAATTTATAGTTAGAGGTCTTGTTAAAGTAACAATAGCCGTTACTGGGCACCCTTGTGCATCTGTAACTGTAATTGTATAATTAGTTGTTCCTGATAATCCTTCAAAAACACCTGGTGAAGTTTGTGTACCATTATTTGGAGAGATGCTATAGGTATAGGTACCCCAACCTCCCGATGCAGTAGCCACAATTACACCTTTATTATTATCACAAGTAACATTAGCCTGTTCAGACGCTAATAATGTTAATGCCGTTGTTGGTCCTAAAATTGTTATTTGATTTGAGACTTCAGTACATCCAGGACTTGGATAAGGGTCCGTTTCAATAACTTGTACAGTGTAGGTTCCAGCGCCTAATCCGCCAACTGGTACATTTGCAACTGGTGCTACTCCAGCACCTCCAGCAACGGAAATACCACCACTGTTTAAAACATTGTAGGTAAACGATCCCGTATAACCCGAAACACTAAATGTTAAAGTTCCGTTAGTTCCACCAAAACAAGATACAACACCTGTAGCGGTAGCGGTTACATCTATAGTATTAAACACTGGAACATCATGTGCTATGGTATCAACCCAACAGTTCGTAGTATTATCTATAACTCTGAAATAATAGGTGCCTGGTGCCGTAATTGTAAATTGATTCGCTCCTGGTCCAGCAATAACATTTGCTGCCCCACCTGGTTGTGGTAAAGAAACATAAGAGTAATTACCTGAACCACCTGAAGCGTTTATAGTAACAATTTCATTACCAAGACAGGTGATTTGCTGCGTTTTTACAACATTAGCCGTTAAAGCTGGTAAAATAGGTATTGTACCATTGCCATTAAAAATACAGCCGTTCGCATCTTTTATTGAGAAAGTAAAAGGTGTTGTTACCGTTGTACTTGCAATTATAGGGAACGTATTGGTTGTAAAATAACCACCGCCATTAATACTATAGGTATACGGCCCAGTACCTGTACCAAGTGTTTCATTGATAGTTACAATAACTGGATCAATTGCATTATTTGTACATGAGTATAACGGAGGGAAAAATGCCGAACCGGTTAAGGCCAAAGGAGTTGTTACTGTAATTTGGTCTGTATTAAAACAAAGTCTTCCAGATTCAACCTCAATAGTATAAAGTCCTGTTGGCAAGTTTGCGAAAATAGGGCTATTTTGGAAAGGTCTAGTAACTGGTCCTGCAGTAATTCTATATCTATAAGGAACATCTGTGTTTCCAGCTAATAAAGTTACAGTAATAGAACCGTTAGCATCTCCCGCACATTTAACACCAGTTTGCGATAAAGTAAAACTAGGCACAATTGCATTAGCTAATACAACTGTTGCGGTAGTACTACAGCCTGCTGGAGGATTCATATTAATATCCGTAACAGTTATAGTATAGGTTCCAGGAGCCATTCCTGGAAATATCCCCGTAGCATTTGTTACCGCTCCTAGTGTATAGGTATATGATCCTGTACCACCAGTGGCAGTTACGGTAATCGTTCCGTTGGCCGCATTACAAATTGGTTGTGTTGTAAATGCCGCTGAAGCAATTAACGGGTTTAAAATAGTTACGTTTACTAAATTTCCACATCCGTTTTTATCTCTAACTTGAACGGAATGTGCACCTGATGACAAACCAGAAATCGTAAATGGTGGCACCATAACTTGATACGCTCCTCCATCAATACTAAATGAATAAGGTGCTATTCCAGCCGTTGGCAAAGTCACATTTATAGCAAAACTACCTTGTGCTGCACAAGTGTTAGCCACAGCAGCGGCCACAACAGGTGTAGGGTCAAGAGCAATAGAGATAAAAAATTCTCGTATACATCCAAAAGCATCTTTTGCATACACAATATAATTACCAGACTCTCTATTAAAAGTATTTGGAATATGAGTAGGAGACACAAATGTTGCTGAGAAAGCTAAATTAGTTGGCAAAGGATCTGTCCCATCTAATACTCCTACTACTCCAGTATCCGAGAATAGTTGGTATAGATAAGGTCCCGTTCCGCCGCTTGCCACAGCAGTAATTACACCCGCATTTGCGTTACAATTATC